>Ga0265297_10001081_pt1 | contig 67811 bp, 50 predicted proteins | sample Munlanlwell13791_FD_192502 | JGI IMG/M metagenome (GOLD analysis project Ga0265297, IMG submission 192502) | Leachate microbial communities from a municipal landfill in Southern Ontario, Canada - Leachate well 137-91 | ecosystem: Engineered > Solid waste > Landfill > Unclassified | place... | reverse complement strand
GCAGGAGAAAAAGGAAAGGCTGGCAAAGGTTTACAGACCAGCGGAAATGTGTTAAAAATGCATTAAGGGCGGGTCAATTTTCGTTGCAACTAATGGGTCATTTTTGGTTGCAACTTTACACCTTCAGTCTCTATTTCACATCTGGGGCGGCTAATGAAAAGGTGGCTTTTATTGCTTGTGGGGACTGCTTTTGCGACATAGTTCTAAAATCATTTCCTCATCTCGCACTTCTAAGGCGAAATTCCCAAAATGTTAATTCTTTTGAGAATACAAAAAAGCTTTTTTTCATGTGGAGTAATAGGAGGGAAGCTATAAAAAATAAAATTGCACAACAGGTGCTTAAAAACCAAATAGAAAAAACCGAACAAACAATAATCAATCCGATTGGAACCTAACCCCCCAAAACTAAACCAGAATTATCATTTAACCAGTTGCGAAACTCATCCCGTAGCGGGAGGATTTTAGGAATATTATGACGCGGCTCGCCTGTTTCCCGACGGCGGGCCGCTTCGTTTTTATGTGCGAACCCGTCCGTACCGGAAACTCCCGCGCTTCGCACATAATTCCCGTCCCCCGTCTGAAGCCCCGCAACAGGCGTATTTGCCGCAAAAGCCGCTCCAGATGCGTTTCCCCGGCCTGGCAGCGGACGATTGACCATATAATCCGGCACTGCGCCCCGCACTGGCATATCCGTTGTATGTCAGGTTTGGCTCAATTGACGGCGGCGGCCAAAAAATCTTATAGTGTAGCGCCATGTGGTTCGGAAAAAAAGACATCCCGGAATGCGATGCGTGCCCGTCCAAAACCCGCTGCCTCTACGCCAGCCTTGACCGTCTGGCCCAGCGCGAGTGGAAGGGGCTGCTTTCCTCTTCCGTGTTCGCCGACGGGGATCTTGTTTTCAGCGAAGGCGACAAGCCGCCGGGGCTGTTTCTGGTCTGCAAGGGCAGGGTCAAAATCTGCAAAACCAGCGCCAACGGGCAGCAGCTTATCTCCCGCGTGGAGGAATCCGGCGGGATGATGGGCCACATCGCCATGCTGGCCGGCGGCAACTTTCAGGCCAACGGCGAGGTGATGGGGGAGGCGGTAGTCTCGCTTGTGGAATATGCCGCTTTTATCGGATTTCTGGTGCGCCACCCCAATGCCGCGCTGTCTTTCATGCGCACCATGGCGCGCGAGGTGCGCGACGGCGAATCCAAGGCCCGCGACATCGCCTACAAATCCGCCCGCGCGCGGCTGGCGGGGGTGCTGATAAAATCGCTTCCCTCCGTCGGCCCCAAAACCGTGGTAAAAGACGTAAAACGCCGTGAACTGGCCGAAATGGCCGGGCTTACAGTGGAAACCGCCGTCAGAATACTGGCCGATTTTGAAAAGAAAAAAATCATTCGCCGCGACGGCAAGGAAATAGCCGTCATCAGCCGCGAAATGCTGGACAAAATCGCCGCAAGCTGATTTTCCCCACAGGAGACTTATGAAAAAATTCGTTTTGCTTTCAGCCGCGTTTTTCGCGCTGCAGCCGGCATTCGCCGCCGGAGACAAGGCGGCGCTAGCCGCCGCCAGAATGTCCGACGAGGAGCTGCTGGACGTCACGCAGAAGCAGACCTTCCGCTATTTCTGGGATTTTGCGCATCCGGTGAGCGGCCTTGCGCGCGAGCGCAGCAATAACCCGCCGGATTATATCAACGGGTCCGATACCTGCGCGGTGGGCGGCACCGGCTTCGGGGTGATGGCCATAATCGTCGCCGCCGAGCGGCAGTGGATAACGCGCGAGGAAGCCGCCAAACGGCTGCTTAAAATGGCCCGCTTCCTGGCCCGGGCCGACAGCTATCACGGCATTTTCCCGCACTGGCTCAACGGCGCGACAGGAAAGACTATCCCCTTTTACCGCAAGGACGACGGCGCCGACTTGGTGGAAACGGCCTACCTTATTGAGGGGCTGCTGTGCGCGCGGCAGTATTTCAGCAAAGGCACGCCGGAGGAGACCGAGCTGCGCGGCATAATAGACCAGATATGGCGCGAGGCCGAATGGAACTGGCATACCCGCGACGGGCGCAAAGTCCTCTACTGGCACTGGAGCCCCAATAACGGCTGGGCAATGGACGCGCCGGTGCGCGGCTGGAACGAATGCCTTATAACATACGTGCTGGCCGCCTCGGCCCCGCGCTATTCCATAGACGCCGACGTGTATCACGAAGGCTGGGCGGAGAGCGACCATTTCAAAAACGGCAAGGAATTCTACGGCATAAAGCTGCCGCTGGGGTTTGATTACGGCGGGCCGCTGTTTTTCGCGCATTACTCTTTTCTGGGGCTGGACCCGCGCGGCCTAAAAGACCAGTACGCCGATTACTGGGCCCTGAACACAAACCACGCCCTTATAAACCGCGAGCATTGCGTGCGCAACCCCGGCAAGTTCAAGGGCTACGGCCCCGACGCCTGGGGCCTGACCGCCAGCGACGACGGGCACGGCTATGACGCGCACTCGCCCACAAACGACACCGGCGTTATTTCGCCCACGGCGGCGCTGTCGTCTTTCCCGTACACGCCGGAATATTCCATGCAGGCGCTGCGGCATTTTTTCTTTAATCTGGGCGAAAAAATCTGGGGCGAGTACGGATTCACCGACGCCTTCAACGAAAACGAAAACTGGTACGGCAAGACATACCTCGCCATAGATCAGGGGCCTATTATCGCGATGATTGAAAACCACCGCACCGGCCTTCTCTGGAAGCTGTTCATGAGCTGCCCCGAAATACAGGCCGGCCTCAAGAAGCTGGGATTCCAGAGTCCGCATCTCAAGTGAAACCCGGCGCCGCGCAGGAAACGGTCCGCTTCCTGAAATCCCATGCCAATACCGCCAACGTCGCGGGGATGGCGCGCTACGGCATCAATCCGCATAACACGCTGGGCGTGAGCATACCCGTTCTGCGCAAAAAAGCCAAAGAGCTGGGGCGCAACCACGAACTGGCCCTCGCCCTGTGGAAAACCGGCATTCACGAGGCGCGCATCCTCGCCGCGCTGGTGGCGGACCCGCTGGAACTGACCGACGGGCAGGCGGAAATCTGGGTCAAGGGCATAGATAGCTGGGATATTTGCGACCAGGCCTGCTCAAACTTGTTTGACAAAACGCCGTTCGCGCGCAAAAAGGCGGTTCAATGGACGCTGCGGGAGGACGAATTCGTCCGCCGGGCCGGTTTTGTCCTCATGGCCGCGCTTGCCGTCCACGACAAGCAGGCGCCGGACTCCGTCTTTGAAAAATTCCTGCCGCACATAAAAAAACGCTCCGCGGACAACCGGAATTTCGTCAAAAAGGCGGCGAACTGGGCGCTGCGCCAGATCGGCAAGCGCAACAAGACGCTCCGCGGCAAGGCGATGGCGCTTGCGCTGGAAATAGCCAAAATGAAGTCTCCGTCCGCCCGCTGGATAGCAGCCGACGCCCTGCGCGAGCTTGGCTCCCGAAAATTTAACGACGGCGCGCGTTGCCAGAACGGCGCGCAATTTGATTAAATACCGCAATACGGAGGCATCATCATGATTACCGGTCTTGTGCTTGTAAAACTGGGCGGCGGCAAGGAAGGCCCCGCGCTGACCAAAATAAAGAAAGTGTCCGGCGTGGCCCATGTGTCTGCGGTATTCGGGAGATGGGACCTGGTGCTGGACATGGAATCGGAAGACCTGCCGGCCCTTTCAAACCTGGTGGTGCACGAAATACGCACCATCCCCGGCGTGATTTCCACCGAAACGCTGGTAACCACCGCCATTTAATGAGACTGTTCGCGCTCGCGCTGGCGCTTTGCTGCGCAGATTGCCGCGCGCAGGAAATGCGCATTTCGCTTGAAGGCCCGCCCCCGGCGCGGGCGCAGCCGCAGTTTTTCGCCTCGCGCGACGTTTCCGTCATAAAAGGCGAGCAGTTGAAGGATTATCCCGCCCATTCCGTGCCGGAACTGCTGGATTACATAGCGGGCGCCGACATCCGAAAGCGCGGCCCCTACGGCGCGCTGGCCGACGCCGGGCTGGACGGCGCCACAAACGAGCAGACGCTTATTCTCGTGGACGGGGTGCGTGTCAGCAACTCGCAGACCGGGCATTTCAACATGGACCTGCCGCTGACGCAAAGTGACATAGAGCGCATAGAAGTGCTGCGCGGACAGGCGTGTTCCATATACGGCGCGGGGGCCATAGGCGGAGCGATAAACATAATAACCAAGAATCCGCGCAGGCGGGCGCAGGCCGCCGCGCTGGGGGGGGAATACGCGACGGCGGCGTTATCGGCCTCCGCCGCAAACGAGTGGGGGAAATTCGGGCAGAGCATTTCCGCCGAAAACGCCCGCTCCGACGGCGCGCGCTACGACACGGGCTTTGACCGGACCGCGTTTTTTTCCAAATCCGCGCTGGGCAAAACCGCGGTTTCGCTGGGATACTTAAACAACGACTACGGCGCATACGATTATTACACCCCGGGGAAAAACTACCCGTCGCGCGAATGGACATCCGCTTATTTCGCCAATGCCGCCTCCGAACTGGAGTACGGCCCTGCAAAGCTGCGCCCGGAAGTATTCTTTATCCGTCACGACGACACTTTCCAGTTGGACCGCACCCGCCCGCAATGGTATGTGAACAATCACACCACCCATTACCGCGGGGCGCGGCTTTCGGCGGCTGCCGCCTTGGGCGAGACCACGGCAAGCTTGGGGGTGGAGGCGGCGCAGGATGAAATCGCCAGTTCCAGCATGGGAAACCACACACGGGACAGCCAAAGCCTCTTCGGCGGCATTCACGCGCCGTTCGGCTCCGGCTGGACGGTGGACGCAAGCGCCCGCGCCGACGGCAATGACGGCCTCGTCCAGTTTTCCCCGGCGATTGCGGCAAGTTTCAGGCCGGCAATGCGCTGGCGGCTGCGCGCCGGAACGGGCGTGTCGTACCGGCTGCCGTCTTTTACGGACATGTATTACAACGACCCGGTAAATACCGGCAATCCCAGCCTCTCGCCGGAACATGCGGTTTCCTACGATGCCGGAGCGGACTATTCCTGCGGCAAAAATTGTTCCGCCTCCGCGACAGTATTTTTGCGAAACCAGAAAGATGTGATAGACTGGGCCGGGCCCTCTCCGACGGGGCCGTGGCAGGCGCAGAACATAGGTGACATAAAAGTGCGGGGAATAAACGGTTCGCTGGCTTTTGCCGCGGCGGAGACGGATTGGAATCTGCAGTATTCCTGGACGGATTCCACGCGCCATTCCGATTTGTATTCCAAATACGCGCTGGCCTACGGCTACAGCCAGATGGCGGCATCGGGGCGCAGAAGCATTCTGGGAATAAACTGCCTGCTCGCCGCGATTTACCGCAAAAGGGAAGGCATGGACAACTATTTTTTGCTCAACGCCAAACTCTCAAAAAACCTGCGCGGCGGCGCGGAAGTTTTTTTGGAAGGCAATAATCTGCTCAATACTGGCTACCAGGAAATCTCCGGCATACCCATGCCGGGCCGCTGGATAAACGCCGGGCTTTCCTGGAAATTATAGACCGGCGATAAACCGCTCCGCCTCAAGGCCGGCCATGCAGCCGGTCCCTGCGGATGTTACGGCCTGCTTGTAATGCAAATCCATCACGTCCCCTGCGGCGAAAACGCCGGGAACCGAGGTGCGCGTCCTGCCGTCGGCAACTATATAGCCGGCCTGGTCAAGATTCAGTTTGCCCGCGTAGAGTCTGGTGTTGGGGTCATGGCCTATGGCCACAAATACCGCGCTGCAGGGCAGTTCTGTTTCCGCGCCGGTTTTGACATTTTTCAGAATTACGGATTCCACCGCGTCCGCGCCGCGTATTTCGCGCACCACGCTGTCCCAGACGGGAATTACTTTAGGCTCCGCCAGAACGCGGGAGGCGACGGAGGCCGTCGCGCGCAGCCTGTCGCGCCGGTGGATTAGATGGATTTTAGAGGCAAACCGGGCCAGAAACAGCGCGTCGCCGGCGGCGGCGTCGCCGCCGCCCACCACGCAAACTTCTCTGCCGCGGAAGAAAAACCCGTCGCAGGTGGCGCAGGCGGAAACGCCCTTGCCCATGAACTTCCGCTCCGAATCAATGCCCAGCCAGCGCGCCTTCGCGCCGGAGGCGATTACCACGGCCTTCGCCGCGTACCGCTCTCCGGAAGAGGACAGGAGCATAAAAGGCCGGGAGGAAAAATCCACGTCCTCCACCTCGTCGGTAAGCATTTCCGCGCCCATCCGTTTGCACTGACTGTGCATACGCTCCATAAGGTCCGCGCCGCTTACCGGCTCCGGGAAACCGGGGAAATTCTCTATCTCGTGAGTCATCAAAAGCTGCCCGCCGGGTATTGCGCCGCCGAAAATGACCGGCTTGAGGCCCGCGCGCGCTATGTATATCGCGGCGGAGCAGCCCGCCGGACCGGCGCCTATCACCGCGGCGTCAATGTTTTTCATCCTTCCTCCCGGAAAATTTTCTGCCGAAGTATTTTTCGCAATCCGAAACAAAAACTTTTTGCCAGCCGGAATACAGCGCGGTTTGAGCCGCGTCGCCGGCGTTGAGCGAATCGAAAACTTTCTTGACCGGAAACGCCGCTGCGGGCGTTTTCCCCAGCGCGTCGCGCCAGCCTGAAATCAAAGATGACAATGCCGCTGACCTTGCCGCCTCGTCTTTGGCGCGCGACTGCGCGTATTTCGCAAAAGCGGCATTCGAGACGGCAAAAGCGGGGGGAATGCCCCTGCCGGAGGTTTTGCCCGCAAGCTCCGCATAAAACGAGGCGATGTCTTTGCGGGCGGATTCCAGCGAGGCAAGCAGCGGCAGGTCCAGCTCGCCGCCGGCGCCGCCGGTTGTCCATTTAAGCTTGTCGTAGAGCTTTACTTCCGAGGCGCGCGCCGAGCGCAGGTTCTGCTCCGCCGAATTCAGGGCCACCGCCAGGAAGACATGGTAGCGGTAGACGTTTTGGTCCGCTTTCCATTTGTTACGCTCTTTCTCTGTCAGCTCGGAACAGTGGAGGTTTTCAACCGCGCTTTCTCCTTTCGCGCCCAGGAAATACACATTATCCGCGCCGCCGGCCTGTGCGCCAGCCGCCAGAAAAACGCAAAGCGCGGACAGCGCGCCGGCCCGGCGCAGCAGCCGGCGCAGCAGGCCGCATGGCAGGCCTACCACATTGTCTTTGCTGCCGGAAATTTTCGCTATAAACCGGTCGTCATCGTCCTGCACGGCATAAGCGCCCGCCTTGTCGTGATGGCGCAGCGACAGCGCGGCCAGTTCGGCTTTGCCCAGCCGCCGCGCCTTGCAGCGCGACACCTCGCAGCCCACGGCGGTTTTGCCGCGGTTTATCACAGCCACGCCGGTATACACGCTCTGCCAGCTGCCGTTTTGCAGGTTAAGCAGCCGCAACGCATCACTGCAATCCTGCGGCTTGCCCAGTATTTCGCCTTTGCAGAACACCACCGTGTCCGCCCCTATCACGCAGTCATCGGGATATCCGGCGGCAACATCGCGCGCCTTGCGCAGCGCGAGGGTTTTCACCACCGCCGAAGGACGCTTAAGCGCCGTTTCCTCGCTTGCGCAACTTGGTTTTACAACAAAAGAAAACCCCATGCCGCGCAGCAATGCGCGCCGGCGCGGGGAACGGGAAGCGAGTATTACTTTCACTTTTTGACTATGAGGCGGGAAAGCATGGCCGCCGCCAGAATTCCGGCTATGCCGGTTATATTGAACTTGAACAGGCAGCCGAAGGTCAGGTTCACTATCACCAGGTCAAGGTTGGTCGGATGCAGCCCGGTGGCGATTTCGGTGGCAAACAGATCGTGGATATTTCCCTGCGGAAACCACATCACTATCATTTTGCCGAAAAAATTGCCCAGCAGCGCGCCGACAAGAATTATCACCAGGAAGTATATCGCGTTTCTCATTTTTCAAACCCTTTGGGGGGGATGGTCGGACGCGGCAGCACCCGCTTTGTCTGGTCCGGCGCGGCGGTGAACATGCAGTTGGCTCCCAGCCAGTCCAGATATTCGGGATTGCCGTCGTCTATACGCAGCGAGATTATCTCCGGCACGGAATAGGGATGGCTTTCCTTTATGCAAAGCATAGTTTCCGGCATCAGGCTGACGCGGGTCTTCACCAGCAAAATCAATTCTGACGCTTTTTTAATTTCGCCATCCCATTTGTACACCGAGCGCACACCGCCGATGATATTGACGCAGGCCGCAAGTCTTTTCCCCACCAGATTTTCGGCCAGCGTGTTGGCAACCTGCTTGTCCGGCACGGATACCATGAGAATCTGATATTGCGCAGTCATACCCTGATTCTAGCAAAAAATACGCGCGATGCCGCCAATATTGACCGGGGATATCACGCCGCGCTCCGTTATTATGGCGGAAATCAGTTTTGCCGGTGTGACGTCGAAAGCCGGATGGCGCGCTTTCGCGCCGCGCGGGGCGATTGATTTGCCGTTTATGAAAAGCACCTCGTCCGCGGAACGCTCCTCTATCGGAATAGCCGCGCCGGAGCGCAGCCTCATGTCAAAAGTAGGCTCGGGCGCGGCTATGTAAAAACGTATGCCGTGATATTTGGCCAGCACGGCCAGCATATAGGTGCCGATTTTGTTGGCGGTGTCGCCGTTTGCGGCAATGCGGTCGGCCCCGGCTATCACAGCGCGTATGCCGCATGTTTTCATTATGTGCGCGGCCATGTTGTCGGTAATAAGAGTGCAGGGAATTTTTTCGCGCATCAGCTCGAACATGGTAAGCCGCGCGCCCTGGAGGTAGGGCCTTGTCTCGCAGGCGTAGACATGTTTTATCCTGCCCTGCCTGTGCGCCGTTTTTATAACGCCCAGCGCGGTGCCTATGCCGGCAGTGGCAAGCGAACCCGCATTGCAAACAGTCATCACCGCGCTTCCCGGAGGTATAAGCCTTGCGCCGAACCGCGACATGCGCGCGTTGGAATCCTCATCCTCGCGGTAAATCAGGCGGGCCTCCTCCAGCAGCAGACGGCCCAGGCCGGCATGCAGATTCGCCGGCGGAACAAGCCGGTTTGCCGCCGCAAAATCCGAGGCTTTCCGGTGCATCCGGTCAACCGCATAAGCCAGCGCCGACGCGGTGGGCCGGGCGCGCTTAAGGACCTGCGCCGCATGCTCCAGCCGCGCCAGCAGCAGACGCCGCGTGCGCGGCGCAGACCCGCCGGAGGCCAGCCAGTAGCCGTATGCCCCGGTGCAGCCTATAAGCGGAGCGCCGCGAACAACCATGTCAGTTATCGCGGCGGCGGTTTGCGCGGGAGTGCGCGCTTCAAGATATTTTATTTCACCGGGCAGAAGGCGCTGGTCCAGAATTTCCAGCGCGCCCCGGCGCACACGAATGCGGTCTATCACTTTATTTTGTTATGGTATGGACTCCATAACCCGTTTCAAATCTTCTTCTGACTTGCCGCAAATTTCAACCGTCTTTTCGCGCCCCTTGGCGCCGCGTATAATGTTGACAGAGCGCGGCGTCACCGAGAAAAACTCCGCAAGGAAATCCCTTAAAGTCACGTTCGCCTCGTCATCAAGACGGGGAGCGGCGACCTTAACGCGCAATACGCTGCCTATCCGGCTGATAACTTCATTGTCAAGAGCATTGGGGATAAGTCTCACTTTGACTATCATCACGGCCTCCTTGATGCAGAGTCACTCAAAAATCGCGCTTCCTACGCGCGGAAGGTTCGAGCCTTCCTCCACGGCCACTTCAAAATCTCCCGACATTCCCAGCGAAAGATAATTCCTTTCCCCCGAAGGCGGCTGGGGAAAATCCGCGTCAAACAACCCCTTCAGCCGGCGGAAATATGGCCTCAGTTCCTGCGGGTCCGCAACCTGCGGCGCTATCGCCATGTACCCGCGGACGCGCAGCCCTTTCACCGCGGACGCCTCCCCCGCCAGGCGGGACGCCTCCTCCAAGACAACGCCGGACTGCGTCTCCCTGCCCGTCAGCTTGACCTGGATAAGCGCGAAAACGGTTCTGCCCGCCTCCTCCGCTTTCCGGCCCAGCGCGGAAGCCGCCGCCATGCCGTCTATGGAATCCACCGCGTCAAAGAACATCGCCGCCCGCCCGGCCTTGTTGGACTGGAGATGCCCGATAAAGTGCAGTTTCACGCGGGGCCGCGCCGCCTCCAACTCCGGCGAACGCCATTTCTCCTCCGCCTGCTGCACCCGGCTTTCTCCCAGAACCGAAACCCTGCCGTCCTCTACAAGAGCCCCTATCTGAAGCGGAGAGGCGTATTTTGTTACCGCCATCACCTCCACTTCCCCGGGGCTGCGGCCCGCCCGCGCGCACGCCGCGGCTACTCTGCCAAACACCAAATCCAGTTTCGCGCTTATCCGCGCGCGGAGGGCGGCGTCAGTCATGCCTTGACATATTATAGCAATATTTTGTCATACACAACATGGCAGACGCGAATGCTGCCGCGATTTTAGTTAAAATATCTCTGATGCTGGATTACCAGTCCAATCCCCGGCGACATGAAAATATAACCGCCGTCTGCCTGCTGTCCGGGCTGGCGGCCATATTAATCGCGCGCGTTTACGCCACCCCCTATTTTCTGGGCGACGAGCGTTTCTGGAACACCGGCGCGCGGCTGTGGAGCGAAGGCGCCCTTCTTTACGCCAACGGCATTCCCGGAGACAACAAGCTGCCGGGGATATTCTACATACACCGCCTTTCCAACTGGCTGTTCGCGCCCACGCCGTACTTCGCCCGGCTGATTGCGGCGGCGCTGCAACTTGGCGGCGCGCTGGCGGTTTACGGCATAACGCGGCGCTTCATGCCTGCGCTGGAGCGGCTGTGGTGCCTTGCCGCCTATGTGGCGGTCATCTCAACAAGCAGCACTGATGTGGGCAACGGCGGAACCACCGAGGCTTTCCTGCATCCGTTCTGCGCGCTGGCTTTTTTCATCTACGGCTCCGGCGGCGGTTTGCGCAGCGCGGCGCTGGCGGGGCTGTCCATGGGCGTTGCGATATGCTTCAAGCAGTCGGCGGCGCTGCCGCTGGCCGCGCTGATGTGCTGGCCACTGCTGGAACGGCGCGGGCTGAAAGAACCGGCGGCCATGCTGGCCTCCGCGGCGGCGGTATGCGCGCTGGCGCTGCTGCCGATACTAATTCAGGGCACCACCGTTCCACAGCTCTGCGACGCGCTGCGCCCGATCCGCTTTCTGATGCCCAGCCGCTCGGCCCTGCCGCTGTTTGACTGGTATGTGTGGCTGGAGTGGCTGCCATCGTTCGCGCTTATACTTTACGTTCTGATTCCCAGGCGGGAGGCCTGGCCTTTTCTGATATGGCTGGCCGCGGATGTGATAGCCGTCAATGTGCCGGGAAAATACTTCAGCCACCAGTTCAAGCAAATGGTGCCGTCTTTCGCTATGTGCTCCGGGATGGCAATGGCAGTCGTGTTGCGCGGCAGGCCGCCGCAGGAACAGTTCAGCATCCTGGCCAGGCTGGTCGCGCTGTTTTTCATTTTTACCGCGGCCATTACTTATTTCGCGTTCCGTCCCGTCAGAGCTTTCTGGCTTTGAAGAACTCGCGGTGGATGGCGGCTTCGGCGCGGCGCCGGTCGCGCCGCCCGACCACCAGATAGGCCGCAACCTCCGACGGACCTGATGCCGTCATCTTGATGTTTATCCCCTGCGCGGCCAGCGCCCTTGTTACACGCGAGAGTATTCCGTGCCTGTCGCGTATCCCTTCTCCCACCACCGCCACCAGCGCCGCGTCGCCGTCGCCTGAAACGGAAGCCACCGCCGCTATGCCGAGCCGGCCTATGGCCTTGAGCGCGGGGGGCAAATCCTCGTCGGAAAGCAGTATGGTGATGGCCGTCTGCGCGGTAATTACGGATTTTATGTTTATCCCCGCGGCGTCCAGCGCGGCGGTGGCCTTTGCCAGAATGCCGGGCTTTGTGCCCAGCCCCGGCCCGCCAAGATGCAGCACCCCCAGCCGCTCGGTTGAGGCCACGCTTTTAACAACCGATTTGCTTGCGGAAATCCGCCCGTCTATCAGCGACACGGCGTCCGCCCCAGGCCTGCCGTGGATATTGAATATCCGTATGGGTATGCCCGCCCCCGCCAGCGGCTCCATGGTGCGCGGGTGCAGTATTTTCGCGCCGAAATAGGCCAGCTCCGACGCCTCCCGGTACGAAAGCCGCCGCACGGGCCGCGCGCCCGGCACGGCTTTGGGGTCGGCGCTCATGAAGCCGTCTACGTCCTTCCAGATGTCCAGGGATTTGGCGTCCACGCAGCGGGCTATGGCCGCAGCCGAATAATCGCTGCCGCCGCGCCCCAGCAGATTCACCTTCCCGTCGGGCGAGATGCCGTAGAACCCCGGCACCACATACACTTTGTCCCGGCGCAGCCGCCGCCGCACGCGCGAACGCGAAGCCGCGAAATCCACGCTGGCGTTTCTGAACTCGCCGTCGGTGAAAAGGCCTATCTCCTCCGGCAGGGCCTCCTCGCAGTCAACGGATTCGGCGCGCAGTATGGACTCCAGCAGGCAGGAGGAAAGCCGCTCGCCGTAGCTCAGTATCAGGTCTCCGGCGAAATCCGGCGTCTGCCCCAGAAAATGAATGCCTTTAAGATAACGCTCCAGCTCGCCCGCGCGGGCGGAGAGCTTGTCCATCACCATCCGCATCTTTTCCGGGTCGTCTATGAACTGCGCCACGATGTCGCGCTTTGTGCCAAGCAGGAACTGCCGCAGCTGCGAGATAAGCCCCGCGTCATTTTTGACCGAGCGCACCACCTCCGTCAGCCTCTCGGTCAGGCCGTAAAGCGCGGAAACGACGACGATAAGCGGAGTGTCGTAACGTTTGACGACATCCACAATCAGCCGGATGTCGCGCCCGCTTTTCATGTTGGAGCCGCCGAATTTGACCACCACTGGATTTTTCATAGTTTCACCACGCGCAAATCCCCGTAGATTCCGATGGCATCGCCGATTATCACGGCGCAGCCTTTTATGCGGGGCTGAGTTTTAACATACGCCAGAGCGGCTGCGATATCATCCCTGTTTTTTATCATATTTCCGACGGCGGTCGCATAGGCGTCGGCCTCTGCCGCGCCGGCGCAGAGTATGGTAGCGGCGTCCGCCTTGCCAAAGCTCAGCGAATGCCCCACCGTGCCGGAAGACGTGCAAAGCCCGCAGCCGGCGGAGGCGTCCGCCTCGTAGGCCAGCCTGCCGGAAAAAGGCGAATTCCCGGCGAAAACCTCGCAAACAGCGGGCTGGCCCGATTTAAGGAATATGTCTCCGCCGTTTTCCACGATAACCCCGTCCGCGGATTCCAGCAGCCGGCGGCCCACAGCCTCCGCCACGGCCCCGGCCACCGCCGCCATCGGCCCCACCCCGGCAAGCCGCGCGGCGGCCATCATTTCGCGGACTATGGGGGGGGCGGTCTCGTCATCCGGCAGAGGCGCCAGCGCTGTAAGGAAATCCCGGCGGCGGGCGATGTATGCTTCCAGTTCCGCCCGCCGCGCCAGAACTTCCCGCCGCGCCAGCGGTTCCAGCACGGGGTCCGCCGCTATCCAGAGGTCTGTATCGCGACAGCATACGGTGAACGAGCGCCTGCCTGCGGCAGGCGCGTCGCGGTAGGCGCGCGGCACAAACAGCGGCGATTTCATCAGTTTATCCGTTAAGCGGCTTCAGGCTTATCCCAGAATCCGCAGCCGGAAGGGGCGACACTGGCTCCGACAGCAGGAAGCTGCCGCGCGTTATCCAGTCCTTGAGAATGCCGGCAATCTCCCGCGCGCGCGGCAGGCTGGATAACGGCGCCGTCGGTATTTTGCGCCCCTTAACGGTTATCTCGCCGCTGCGCAGTTCCGCATAGCTGACCTCGGCTATGACCTCCGGGCCGCGGTTGGGATAGGTTTGCGAATAGTCAACCACGGGCGCAAATATTTCGTTGTCGCGCGCGATTGCATGGCGCAAAATCTCTTCCGAGAGCACCGGTATCGGCACGCCTATGCCCACTGCCAGCGTAACGCCATAGCCGGTGAAACTCATCCCTTTCAGGAATCGCGCGTTCATCTGCTTAAGGTCGCCTATGACCGCCAGCGTCCCGGCAGGGCGTTTGGGCACGCCGTTTTCGCCGCGCGGGACGGAGGGGTTAAACTGCGTCCCCGGCCAGGCCACATAGCCCACCCCTCCGCCCAGGAATATTCTGGTGCCGATTCCTATCGTTTTGTACAGCGGATCTTTCAGCAGCGGCGACAACTGGCCCGCGCTGCAGTAATTGGCATTGCCCATATCCGGCTTCAGGATTCCCATATAGGTATATATGGTTTTGCCGGAAAGGTTCACGGCAACGTTGTAGTTCTGATAGCTGTTGCGGGGGTTGAAAAGCACGGCCTCGTTTATGGTTTTGAGGTTCACTGCCGTGTCTATGCCGCGGCGCGGATAGCAGTCCGTGCCGTAGGCGGAGGCTTTGAGGCGCACGTCTTTTCCCGCCACAAGCTCTTCTATCACATGCGCACCGCCGTAGGCGAACTTTCCCGGGTGGGTAGCGTTGGCCGGGTCGTCCGCCGGCATGGCGGTGGCGCCCAGCAGCACATCCACCGCCGCAAGGCCGGTATAGACTGGCACATTGTTGAACGTGGCCGTCCCGCCGCCAAGCTTGATTCTGGGCTTGCTGTGCCCCAGGTTGAAATACGCCGCCGAGGAGCACATCGGCCCGAACGTGCCCGTGGTTACAACATCCACCTTGCGGGCGGCTTCCTCAACGCCGTGTTTGTCCGCGAAGTCTATGACTTCCTCCGCGGTCAGCACTACGGCTTCGCCTTTTTTAATTTTATCGTTTATTTCTGCGACAGTCTTTGCCATAACAACTCCATGTTTTGCGGAGAGGAGGGCATAAAAAAACCATCCTCATAGTGATGGTTTGTAAGGAAGGGTGCTTTTTCTTCCCTATCATCTCAAGTGATGAGTCATCACTTCAGGATTTAGCACCTTGAATAAACAGGTTGCTGAGGCTTCGCAGGGCCTGTCCCTCCGCCTCTCTTGATGGTAGTGCAACGGAGTTATTATAGCATATTTTTCAGAACGCGAAATGCAGGCCGGCGTTCACGATATGCTCGGTCGCATCGGAGCTGAAATCGCCGTTGTAATCCAGGCTGAAGGCGGTCCGCGCGCCCCAGCCTGCCGACACACCGCCCTCCGCGCGCAAACCGTCCCGCCCGGACGACGCGGACACCGACATCGCGTCCCCGCCTGCCGCCAGGCGCGCCGTCAGCGCGGACTGCTGCCGGAACTGGTGCCGCCAGCCCGCACCCAGATGCGAGGCAAGGGCATAAGCCCCCATCTCCCGCCTGTCGGAATAGCGCAGCCACAGAATGGAGCGCAGCGAAACGGCATGCTGCCCGTCCGCAGACAGGTTCAGCGAATCCGCCCCTGTTTCGGTGAACGGATCCACGCGCATATCGTCGTAGTTAAGCTCCGCGGAGGGGGAGAAAGTGCCATGCCCCAGATGCCGGAAATCGCAGCTAGCCATGGCATAAAGATTTGTTTCCGAGCCGCGCGGATCCGACTGCGCCTGCCGGTATATCTCGCCGAAAGCCAAATCCCGCTTAACCGAAAATGAGTCGTTTGCGCGGCCCGCATACAGCGCCATGCGCGCTCGCTCGCCAGCCGCCACGGCATACGCGCCGTAGCGCGCGCTTCGCGCGGATACGCTGCCTGAGTTGGGATACGCAAAATCCGCGCTGCCTGCAAGATAACCGGCCAGCACGCCCGCCGCGGCGCGCTCGCCAAACCGGTAATCCGCCCCGGCCAGAAGGCCGCCGTCGTAAAGCGAATAGCCGGCGGCATCCTGCGAATTCCTGGTTTCGCTTTTCACCCCGGCGGGGGAGACAAAAAACCCCAACCGGGATTGTGCGGCGCCTTTTTTCGCGCCGGGATAGGCGGCGCGGCCCAAATCATCGGCTCCGGCCAGATGCAGGGCCCGCCTTCGCAGCACGGAGGACTGGACATCGGAACCCGCCGCCTCCAGCGCGCGCAGCGACAGCAGCGGGGACGGGCTTGTCTGCTCCAGCGCGGACTGCAACTGCGCCGCGCTCAAAGTGTAGAGGTTGCTTATCACCGTCGCCATATCGCCGGAAGGCGAGGCGCGGAATCCCTCCAGCACCCCGGCGGAGGCGCGCTGGCTTGCGGTGGCGGCGGTGTTTGCGAACGGGACCATATCCGCCGTCAGCATAACGCTGACCGCATCGTATACCGGGACGAAAGACACTGCCGCCGGGGAAGCTATGGACGAAAACGTCCCCGACACCGAACCCGCGGTTATCGGAGTGAACGTCTGCCCCTGCAAAATAAGCTGCGGCGAAAAATTAACAGACAGCACGCCCCCAAGCGCGGCATTGCCGGAGATGTTGAGATTTGCAACCCCCGGCTGCAACTTCATCTTCACTGTGCCGCCGCCGGACAGCGCCGCCGCGTTTTGCGTGTAACCGGCCAGGTCAAGCGTCCCATCGCCGGAAACCGCTATGTCCCCCGTGCCAAGCGCATTGTCCGCGCCCAGTTGAATAGTCCCGGAGCTTATTACAGTCCCGCCGGAATAAGTATTGGCTCCGCCAAGCACCAGAACGCCGCTGCCTTCTTTGCCGAGCGCGCCGGAACCGCTGATTATTCCGGAAAGCCCCAACGTGTAGGAATCCGTGTCAAACGCTCCGCCGCCGGAGTTAAGGACGACGTTCCGCGCGGACGACATATCCGCCGACACGCGCAGCGTCCCGCCGCCGAAGGCCAGCCCGCCGGAAGACGCGCCCAGCGCCGAATCCGCGCCGATGAGCAGCACGCCCCCGTTTACGGAGGTTCCGCCGGAATAAGTGTTGGAATTGGACAGGGCAAGAACCCCGCTTCCGGTTTTTGTCAGCGAGCCCGCGCCGGATATCACAGCCGACACGGTGAAAGTGGATGTCAGAGTGTCGTTTCTGAATGTCACCGCGCCGCCCAGCGGCACCGCGTAATCGCCGGCTATGGAAACCGGAGAGGTGGAGGCGGATACATCCAGCGTCGTGCCGCCGTTTATGCTGCTTAAATCGCTGGCGGGGAATATGCTCTCGCCCCCGGCGGAAGCCCATAATATGGTGTTGGACCCGCCCGCCGCATTGGAGACCGTTATGGCCTGGCGCAGGCTGCCGTCGCCGGAGTCGTTGTTGTTATAGACATAGACGGTGCCGGCCCCGCACACACCCGGCATAAGGGCAACGCAGACAGCGGCGATGCGCGCCCTCATTGCGCCACCCTGTCCGGGCAACGCGCCGTGCCGTCCCGCGCCAGCCTCTCCGCGCGTCATGGCTGGGACGGCATTTTGCCGTCATCGCCTCCGTAAGGCCGTGAAAAGCCGTCCCCTCCGGGGCCGCCTTCACCGCGAGGCTCCATATCGCGCGGCGGGCCGCCGCGCCCGCCGCCGGAGCGGTCCGGGCGCATACCCCGGCCCGGGCCGTCCGGCGGGCGGGGCAGCATGTCCATCAGTTTTTTAAATTCGTCGTCGCTAAGGAGTTTGCGTATTTCAAGCAGGCCTTCCAGCCGGTTATTGTCAAGTTCGTTTTCCGTCTTCTGCGCCTCGGCCTGAAGCTTGCGCACGGCATCCTCGCTGTAGCCGGATTTTTTCAACTCGGCCAGCATCGCCTCGCGCCTGGTCTTGAGAGTTTCGCCAAGCTGTTTCATTTTGGCGGAGCGGGCCTCGCGCAGGCTTTTCATTTTCGCGGCCTTTTCGTCGCTGATGCCGATTTTCGCGGCAATTTTATCCAGCATCCGGCCCTCGTCGCGCATCATCCCTTCGCCGCCGCGAAAACCGCCGCGCCCGTGTTCCGGCGGGCCGTCCGGCCCCTCCTGAGCGCAGGCCACCGCGCACAGCCCGGCAGCCGCAACCGCCGCCAGAGCAAAAACCCTGATTTTCCTGTTCATACCGCCTCCTTGCGATGTTCCGCTAAAGTCCGAACAGCCGCTCCGACAGCGCCGTATAGCTGTCGTCCGTCTTGCCGCCGGAAACAAACTCCGCCACAAATACCGCCGCCTCTTTTTCCGACTGGCGACGCGCCTTTGCCGCGCGCGCCGCGACAAGCGCTATAAGCAAAATAGCCGCCCCCGCAGCTGCCAGGCGCGGAACGGTGAAAAAACCCCTCAGCCGGCACGCTATAACGCCGCAAAATGGTTGTTCCCTGCCAATTTCCGCCATAACGCTGGCGGAGAAATCCGGGCATTCCACCCTCTCCGGCAGACTGAAAGCCCGGCGGGACAGATCACTCCACCTCCGCACATCTTCCCGGCATTGCGGGCAGCTTTCCAGATGCCGCTGCGCCTGCCCGCGCTCCGCGCCGGAAAGCCTGCCGTCCAACAGCCGGAAAACCTCATCTGTTTTCGCGCAGTTCATAGCAGTCCTCCGCAAATTTCCGGGCTTTTTCGGAAAATAGCGCCCTGGCCCGCCGGATTTTGGCATCCACGGCGTCCGCCGATATATCCATGGCCTGGGCGATTTCCTCGTAAGACATGCCGCAGCCCTCGCGCATGACAAGGACGGCGCGGTAATCCTCCGGCAGCGCGGCAAGTGCGTTTTCAATCATCTCGCCGTCGCCGGAACCGCGGGACGCGGGCGGCTCCGCGAAATCGCGCTCCATCGCTTCCTCGCGCCGCTTTGCCCTCTGCTTTAGCCCGTCAATGCAGCGGCAGTAGGCTATCCGGCGCAGCCAGGTAAAAAACGACGACTCAAAGCGGAATCTGCCCAGATTGCGGTATGCCTTGACGAACACGTCCTGAACGGCGTCCTCCGCGTCTTCGGGCGAGCGCAAAAAAGAAAGGCAGAAGGCATAAACCGCCCGCTGATGCTCGCGCACCAGTCCGGCAAAATCGCCCCTGCCGTCAAGAATGTCCCGGATTATTTCATTTTCGCCAGGCATAATCGCACCCGTATATAGTTAGACTGCGGGAGCTGCGAAAAACCGTCGCGGCAAAAATCAGGAGCGGGGCTTTATATATCCCTGCCGGAGCAGCAGTTCGGCGTTGAGTATGGCCGCGCCGGCGGCGCCGCGCACGGTGTTATGGCCCAGCACGACCATCTTAAAGCCCAGTACCGGACAGTCGCGCAGCCGGCCCACGGTTACCGCCATGCCGCGCCCGGCGTCCCTGTCCAGTTTCGGCTGGGGGCGGAAATTATCCTCCAGATAAATCAGCGGGGGCTGCGGCGCGGAGGGCAGCTTCAGCCGCTGCGGCAGCGCAGTGAACCCCTCAAGCGCGTCGCGTATTGCCTGGATGGAGGTTTTTTTCTTCGTGGCGAAGGAGACGTTTATGGTATGTCCGTCGCATACCGCAACGCGGTTGCACTGCGCGGATATTTTGAAAGGGGCGCTCTGCACAACGCCGTTTTTGAGAGCGCCCAGAATTTTTAGCGGCTCGGCCTCCACTTTGGGCTCCTCGCCGCCGATATGCGGGATAACATTGTCCAGTATGTCCAGCGACGCCACGCCCGGATACCCCGCGCCGGACACCGCCTGCATGGAAAAAACCATCACCTTAGACAGGCCGAATTCGTCCAGCACCGGTTTTAGCGCCATCACCAGCGGCGCGACGACGCAATTGGGGTTGGTAACGATAAAGCTTTTCCAGCCGCGCTTTTTCTGGAGCAGGACCAGCTCCGCATGTTCGGGGTTGACCTCCGGGACCAGAAGCGGCACGTCCGGCTCCATCCGGTAATTGCGGGTGTTGGAAATCACCGGGATGCCGTAGGCGGCAAACGCCTTTTCCACCTCGTTTGCGGCGGAAGGCTCAAGGCCGGAGAAAGCAAGATCGCAGTCCATCAGTTCCGGCTTGCAGGAGAGGATTTTCATGGACGCCACCGCCTGCGGCGGCGGCACGCACTGCCGCCATTTGGAGGCGGCGGCCTGGCCGTATGTCTGGCCGGCGGAAAATTCGGACGCGCCCAGCGCGCCTATTTCAAACCAGGGATGGTCCTGCAGCAGGGTTATGAACTTCTGGCCCACCGTTCCGGTGGCGCCTAGCACGGCGGCCTTTAGTTTTCGCATATATAAATTAAAGCAAAAAACGTTATCTGGCGGCAGCGGGAGGGGGAACCGGCGGCTGCGGCGGGGCCGCCTCCCCGGCGAAGGCGGCGGTTACAAGATAAATGAGCTTCAGCTGCTGGCGCAGTTCCGCCTCGGAAATACGCTCGTCCGCGCCGTGCACGCCGGAGGATTCGCCGTAAGTTGACGGTCCGCAAAGGCCGTAAGTTATTATCCCCCTGCGGCGCAGCCATTCGGAATCGCTTGCGGGCGAAAGCGCGCCGCCGGCAAGCACGGCGGTGGGCATGGCGGCGGAGCTTACGCGCACTATGGTCTCATACAGTTCGTCCGTCATGTCCATGGGTTTGGGAAACGGCTTTTCTGGACTCTCCTTTACGGAAACCTCCGCGGCGTCGCCAACGGCGGCTTTAAGCTCGGATAGCGCGGCCTCCGGGTCCGAATCGGGCAGCAGGCGGCAATCCAGTTCCGCGCGGGCATGGCCAGGTATCACATTGCCGTCATCTCCGGCGCGCAAAATAACGGGGGAGCAGGTGTCGCGCAGTTGGGAGTCAAGAAACGGGTCAAGAGCGATTGCGTCCTCCGCCTGGCGGCGGGCGGCAGGGTCTTCCGAAAACAACATGTCCAGAGTGGTTTTGCCGTCCTGATTCTGGAAGGGGTAAATCCCCTCAAAGAGTCTGCGGACAAGTGGCGTCATGCGCGTCTGCGGCCTGTAACCGGACTTTAACCGGTTCAGGGCGGCGGAAAGGCTGTATATGGCCTGCCCGCGCGGCGGCATGGCCGGATGTCCGGGCCGGCCGGAGGCGGAAACGACCACTTTCATGCACGGCTTTGCGCCCACGTCCACATACAGCGCGCGGGGGGAGCCGTCCGCGCCCAGTATCATGCCGCCTCCCTCGTTAAGGGCAAAGCCACAGTCTATCGCGCCGGGGTGCTTGTCCAGCATCCAGCGCAGGCCCAGCGCGCCGCCGGCTTCCTCGTCGGCGCTGGCAAGCATGATGACATCGCGGCGCAGCTTTATGCCGCTGCGTTTGAGCCAGACCAGCGTACTCAGATTGATAGCGGCAAGGCTTTTGCAGTCCACCGCGCCCCTGCCGTATATCGCGCCGCCGCGCTCCGCCGCCCTGAACGGGTCCGACGCCCATTCCGCGGCGTCGGCGCCCACGGTGTCCAGATGCGCCATCAGAAGCAGCGGTTTTCCGTTGCCGGAGCCTTTCAGCCGCGCCACCAGATTCGCCCTACCGGACGCGGACTTGTAAATCTCCCAGTCTATGCCCTCGCGGTTTAGCGCGCAATATATGTAGCGCGCCGCCGCAACCTCGCTACCCTCCGGCTGGGCGGTCTTTATGTTGATGAGATTTATCAGATGCGCCCTGGTTTCCCTGTAAGCCGCATCCCAGTCAATATCGGCGGCAAGGGCGGGCCTGCAAAGCAAAAGAAGCAGCGCAATTATTAGACTTGCTCCCGAATAATTTTTTGGGCAAAAATCACGGCTTTTGGCCTGCAACTTCGCGGCCACCGGCTTACACACCCCGCCGGAGTGTGCTCGCCTCTGTCCGCTGCGTTGCAGGCCAAAATCCTGTCTTTTTGCCTCATAAACCTTATTCGGGAGCAAGTCTATTTTCATTTCCCGGCCTTCGGCTGCGGCAGCCTGAACTCAAGCGCCGAGCCTTTGACTATCCCGTGCCCGGCGCAGTATCCGGCTGGCAGTTCCAGCACATACCGGCCAAAACCGGGGACGCGGGCCACCTTGTCGTCGGGGGTGTCTTTGCGGGATTTGGGGACTTTGTCGTAGACCAGCAGTATCTTTTTGTCCGCGCCGATAAAAACTATGTCCAAGTCTATGAGCGTGTTCTTCATCCAGAAAACGTGCATATCCTCCTCCGGGAAAACGAAAAGCATCCCGCGCCCGGAGGCGAGGCTGGTCCTCAACATCAGCCCTTTCTCATGTTCCGCCTGCGTGAGGGCAAGCTCTGCCTCCACAACCGTTTTAGAGGGGGGGAAAGTTATCTTCACCGTTTTCGGCGCGGTTTTAGCCGCGGCAAAAGCCGCGGCGGAAACGGTTACGGCAAGCAGCAGACTCTTCATTTTTTATCCGGCAGCGCGCGGAATTCGGCTATGACCTCGCGCGTGGCGCGGGCCCAGTCCTCGGTTGAGGCGGGGCCTTTGCGCCCGCCCACAAGCCGGCACAGGTCATGGACGAATATGCCCGGCACGTTCCCGTCGGAATACATGCGGCGCATCGCGCGCGAGAAGCGGCTTTTATACTCGCCCAGCCCGGCGTTCTGGTGCAGGGGCCAGTCTATCACATTTCCGGCAACAAGCTGGACGTCGGCGGATTTGAGGTAGCCTCCCCAGTCTGACATCATCTCGGCGAACTGGCCGGAGGTGGCCTCGTAAAGCATGACCGCATCGTAGTCCGCGCCGGCATCGTTTATCATGGGCGGGTCCTGCCCGTGCTGCCAGCCCCTTTCCCAGCCCAGCGTGAACGCCCACAGCGGCTTGGAGGGACCCAGCCGGTCTTTTATATGGCGCACTATCCGCGCGACACTGCGCGCGCGCCACCACTGCCAGTCGTCTATGAACTGCTTGTTTTTGCGCGCGACCTTCATGGCAGCGAAAGCGGCCGTTTTTCCGCCGGGCGAAAGCCTGTCCCAGTTTTCCGGCCTGGGGGCCCAGGGCATTTCGGCGTAGAAATCGTCCATCAGCTCGTAGCCGCCAAGAGCATTGCGGATATAATCCAGCCCCAGATAATCAACCTCGGGCATATCGCGGAATTTAATCAGCAAATCGGCGATGTCGTCGGGCCTTTTGCCGTCGCGCAGCGAGACGGCGCGCACGTTTTTGAGCCTGCCGTTTTCAATCTCCTGCGCCCACTGGTAGCGGGGAAAAAAATTGTTTTTCTCTATATGCGTGAGATAGCACATCACCCACACGCCGAATTTTACGCCCCGCGCATGGCACTGCCGCCCCACCTCGCGCACGGAGGCAAGGTCCACAGTGTTCCACGGCGCGCCTTTGACGCCGGAGGTTTTGCCAACCAGCGCCCACACCGCGTCCGCGCCCAGATGCTTTGCCCAGCGCGCGGGCGCGTCTTTGCCGCCAATAGTGCCGTCGGGCAGCTTCATGCGGAGGGAACGGTAATCCCCGGCATACTCCATAGTAAGAACCACGAATTTGGGCGGCATTTTCGCCGGGACGCGGCGCGCTATCTCCACATTGCCGGCCTTGAGATATTTGCAGCCGCCTTCCAGCTCAAGCCGGTAGCTGCCGGGCGGGGCATTCCATGGGCAGGGCATTTGCCCGGCCCAGCCGTTGCGGACCGGCGTCATGTAAAACCGCGCCATGCCGCCTACCGGCCTTGCGTTCATCCCGGCAAGGCGCACAACCGGCGGATGAAGCCGCCAATTCTCCAGCAAGGCCCTGTTGCGGGTGGAAAGCCTGACCTTTATTATATCGTCGTGATAGTAAACCGGCGCGGCGGCTTTCAGCGACACCGCGTTGTACCAAAACCGGTGGAATATATAGAAGCCGCAAAAACACAGCGCGGCGGCGGCAGTCCACAGCGCATACTCCCGCCGGGATATTTTGCCGCCGCTAAAATCAAACAGAAAAGGCTGCCGCGAACGCGCGATGCGCGGGCGGCCTCGCGGATTTGTCATATACGCTCTAGCATGATGGTTACGGGACCGTTGTTGTGAATTTCCACATCCATGTGCGCGCCGAACTCGCCGGTCTGCACGGGTATGCCCTCTCGCGCGAGGGCGTCAACATAAGCCTGATAAAGTTTTTTCGCTTCTTCGGGCCGGGCCGCGCCGGCAAAATCGGGCCGGCAGCCTTTGGCGCAGTCGCCAAGCAGCGTGAACTGCGAAACAACCAGCGCCTGCCCGCCCACATCGGCAAGCGACAGGTCAAACTTGCCTTCCGTGTTTGAAAACACCCGCAGCTTCGCCGTTTTCGCCGCAAGCCAGAGCGCGGCGGCCTCTGTATCGCCTTCAGCCACGCCCAGCAGAACCACAAAGCCGCGCCCGATCTCCCGCCTGGGGCCGCCCGCTATGGCGACGGCGGCTTTCTCAACCCGCTGCACAAGGGCTTTCACAGCGGGATGTTGCCGCGGGATTCGTTTGTTCCCGGAATGCGCTTGTTGCGCAGGAAACGGAACGCCGAAATCAGCCGGTAGCGCGCCTGGCAAGGCTCTATCACCTCGTCTATGGAGCCGGTGGAGGTGGTCTGATAAGGCGAGGCGAATTTCTCGGCATACTCGGCGGTAAGCTTTTCCTTAAGCGCGTCCTGCTGCTCCGGCGGGGCTTCCTTTATGAGGCGCGATTGCAGTATTTCCACCGCGCCGCGCGGACCCATCACGGCAATTTCCGCGCTGGGCAGCGAAAAATTGAAGTCCCCGTTGAGGTATTTGGAACTCATCGCTATATACGCGCCGCCGTAGGCCTTGCGCAGGATGAGCGTCACCTTCGGCACGGTGGCCTCGGCATAGGCGAAAAGCAGCTTCGCGCCGTTGCGGATGACGCCGCCGTGCTCCTGCTCCACCCCGGGCAGATAGCCGCCCAGGTCCACCAGCGTCAGAAGCGGGACATTGAAGCTGTTGCAGAAACGCACGAAACGCGCGGCCTTCACGCTGGCCTGTATGTCCAGCGCGCCGCCCATCACGGCGGGGTTGTTGGCCACCACGCCCACGACCTCGCCGCCCAGCCGCATAAAGCCCACCACTATGTTTTTGGCGAAGTTCTGGTGGACCTCCAGGAATTTATGCTCGTCGGACAGCCACCAGATGATATGAGTTACGCGGTAGGGCCTGCGCGGATGGATTTCGCAGATTTTCTCCAGCAGCGGGACCTGGCGGTTGGCGGGGTCGGGGCTGTCGCCCACGGAAGGCTTTTCCCAGCGGCTCTGGGGCAGGAAGCTCAGCAACTCGCGCACCTGGCGGAAGCAGTCCGGCTCGCTTTTGGCGACGAAGTGGCACACTCCGGACTTGGAGGAATGCGGCCCGCTGCCGCCAAGCGTGTCAAAATCCACCTGCTCGCCCGTGGCGGCTTTGACGACCTCCGGCCCGGTGATAAACATATGGCTTATGCCTTCCACCATGAAGACAAAGTCGGTGAGAGCGGGCGAGTATACCGCGCCGCCGGCGCAGGGGCCGAGTATGACGGAAATCTGCGGCACCACGCCGGAGGCTTTGACGTTGCGCGCAAAAATGCGGGCGTAGCCGTCCAGGCTTTCCACGCCTTCCTGTATGCGCGCCCCGCCCGAATCCAGCAGGCCGATGACGGGGGTGCGCGCCTCTATCGCCTTGTCCATGACGGCGGCTATCTTCTTGGCATGCGCCAGCCCCAGCGAGCCGCCCAATTGCGTGAAATCCTGCGAGAATATGGCCACGTCCCGCCCGTTGACCTTGCCGAAACCCGTGATGACGCCGTCGCCTTTTATATGCTTGTCGCGCAGGCCGAATTCGGTGCAGGTGGTTTCCACCAGCGCGCCGACCTCGTTGAAGGTGCCCTCGTCCACGAGGTACTGTATTCTCTCGCGCGCGGTGAGCTTGCCCTTGGCCTTCTGGGCCGCCACCTTATCCGGCCCTGCGCCTTCAAGCGCCTTGCCGTAGATTTCGCGGAATTTGCGCAGGCTGGCCGGCGCCTCGCGCACCTTGCGCGGCTTGCCCTTGGAGGGCGCGCCGCTTTCGGCGGAACTTGAGGGGGGCTGGTTTATCAAATCATCCATAACAGTCTCCTATGAAAGCATGGCCACGCAGGTTACGCAGCCTTCGGGCATGCGGTGAACGCGCATCAGAAATTTCCCGCCGCCCCTGTCCTGCCACGCCTTGCGCGCGCGGCTGAAAACCGCGGGTTTGTGGCAGCCTCCGTCAAAACGCACGTCATAGAGGTCCGCTGAAAGCCCTATGCCCAGCGCCTTGAGAACGGCCTCTTTCTTGGCCCACAGTTCGGTGCAGTAAGCCGCGTCGGCGCCCACGGGAATTTCCGAGGGCTGAAAACAATCGTCAATCCAGCACTGGGGGCGCGCCTCTATTTTTTCCAGGTCCACTCCGATGGCGCGGCAATCCAGCCCCAACGCCGCCGCCGCGTGCCCCGCGCTGTGCGAAAGCGACAGCGGCTGCGGCCTGCGCTGCCCGCCCGCCACAAAAAACGGCTCCCCGGCAGGGGTTTTGGAAACCGTTATCTCCTTCATGCCCAGCCCGCAGTCCGGCCAGGCTTCCAAAAACGCCTTTTTGGCGGCAAAGCGGGCGCACAGCCAGTCGCGCCGGCGCTTTTCGGCCAGCAGGACCGCGAATTCACTCTCCTCCCCGCCGGACAGAAACCCGTCCCGCGGGGGAACTTCGCCATGGCTTGAGATGACAAGTATCGCTTTCATAAGCCGCCACAGTCGGAGGATACGCCGCTCAGGAACGGGCTATCATCCGGTAATCCTGAAGCTCAATCCAGATATTGCCGTCCTTGTCGCAGACGCAGGCGTCGTAAACGCTTTTGCCCTGCTGGTCCTTGCCTTTGAACCGGCAATGCACGTCCAGCGTTTCCGGCGCGTCGGACTGCTGGGCGTAAACACGCAGCTTCCCTACGTAGTCGGGCAGGGCCATGCGGTTGTCAACCGTCAAATCCCGGAAGCCGCAGGCCTGGAACGCCGCCTCTATAAGCAGCGGGAAGGCGCACAGTTTTACCTCTCCGGGCCAGACTGGTGTTGCGGGGCGGCGGTAGCGCGCCGTAACCGAATCCGCCGTTACCGATATAACCGATTCCAGCACCTGGAAGCTGGGGCCGTGGAAATAGAGCTTGTATATCGCCGCCTTGTCCGCGGAGGGCGGGCGCAGCGCGGGCTGCGGCCTCTGCGCGTCTTTGAACACGGTCTCAAACGCGCCCAGCGTCCTGGCCGAAAAATGCCGGCGCGGCGCGCCCATTTTCTCGCCCTGCGGGTTTACAAAGTCGGATTCAATAAACATCTCCGCCTGCGCGCCGGTTTTGGAGGCGGACACGCGCACGCCCTGCGGCCTGTTGCGCAGCAATTTTATCGGCAGGGAGAAATGCACATCCTCCAGCCCGGCGGAAGGCTTGCCCGCCAGCGCGGCGGCGGCTTCCATGAAAGTCTCTATGCCCATCACGCCGGGGACATAGGGCGTGCCGTCTATGGAATGGTCCGCCAGATAGGGGTCTTTTTCAAGAGAGAATTCCTTTTCGGCCAGAAGGGAGCGGCCTTCCTCAACCATCGCTATCCGCTCCACGAAATGCATGCCGCCGGAAGCGGCGGGGGGGGCGGAAGGCGCGGGGCCGGACGTCTCGCCGGTCAGCGGGGATTTCACCTGCCCGTCCCAGTCCAGTTTGCCAAGCGACGCACTAAGCACTATTTCCGGCACGTCGCCGTGGATTATTTCGTCTATAAGCGTCTGCATCCCTTCCTGCGGCTGCAAAAACACCATGCCCTGGGATTTCAGGAAAGCCTCCACCCCCGGCCTTACCGCCATGCCTATGGAGGCATAACCGCTCATGTCGGCGGCATAGGCGCGTATTCCCGAAGCGGAGAGGCTGATGGCCAGCTTGGCTATATAATCGCTGGCGCTGGCGTAATCCGACTGGCCCAGGTTGCCGAATTTGCCGGCTATTGAGGAGATGAACACCCAGAACCCTTTCTCCTTCACCGCGCCGGAGGCCAGCATGGCCATCGCGCTGGCGGCCTTGACGTCGTAGATGCGCATGAACTCTTCCGCCGTCTTTTCGTTGACCAGCTTGGAGCGTTCCAGCCCCGCGAAATGCGCGGCGCCGTCTATCTGGCCGAATTTGGCCTTGATATCGGCCATGGTTTTGTTAAGCGCGGAAAGGTCCAGCAGATCGCAGTTGAAATACTCCACCTGCGAGCCGAGCTTTTGAATCTCCTCTATATGCCGGTGCAGGCCGACGGCGTCCATTACCGCGCCGAACTCCTTTTCCAGTATAACAGGGGTCCCCTTGCGCGACTTGTCGGCCCGCATTTTGACCCAGAGCGAATTCTTAAGCTCCGCCAGCTGCTCCGCGTTCATGGCGGCCCAGCGGGCGCTCTGCTCGTCGTGGCGGATGATATCCAGCACCACAAAGCGCATCTTATGCTGCTGTGCGGCCATCTTTGTAAACAATGCGCCCAGGCCGCGCCCGCCGCCGGTTACAAGCACGGTTTTGCCGTCCAGATTAAAGCGCTTTATGCTTTTGTCCAGCGGAACCGGCAGGGCGTGATAGGTCTGCCGTTTCCCGCCGCGCATGGCTATGGCGAGGCGGTCGTCCCCTTCCAGCACTTCGGCCAGGGTGGCGCGGGCGACTTCCTCGGCTGCGGTTTCCGGTTCAAAGTCCAGCAGCTTGGTGCGGGTTTTGGCAAGCTCCTTCATGTCTTTTCTGAAACACTGCACCGCGCCGGAGAGCGCGCCGGGGAACGGGTCAAAATCCCTGGCGGCTTTCATGCCGAAGGCGCCGTCTATGGTGATGTTGACGGATATGAAGGTATCGGCGTCGGCCTGGTCGGCAAGATTGCCTTCAAATATTTTGCAGGCGTGGAACAGCGGCATCACATAGCGGATCAAATCCGCATGCGGGTCCGCGCTTTTGTCCAGCCGTGGATTGCCCGCGCCCAGCAGATACACTATGCCCTGTATGCGCGGATTGTCGGAGGCATAGTCGCGCAGCGCCTTTTCGGTCTCCTCAAGGCTGCGCCAGTCAACGGTGGCGGTGTTTTTACCGCGCGATTTGGCGGAGGTGAACACATACACCGGCACCTTGAGCTGCGACAGCTCGTACTGGAACGCGCGCGTAAGCGCGGCATTGTCCGACATTATGATTACGGGCCGCTTGGGGGAAAGTTTGCGCCCCGCCTTTGCCTCCAGCGGAACATCCACCAGCGTCGGTATCAGCCGTATAGTGCCTGTTTCAGGCTTCGGCGGCTGCGGCGCGGCGGCGGGGGCCGCCTGCGGCGCGGACGCCGGGGCGGAGGATTCGGACAGCACGAAATTGATGCAGTGCCGTATCGTCGGGTAATCCTTAAGTTTCACGCCTTCCTTGCGGGGAATGCTGTAATGCTCCCGTATGGCGGCGAAAAGCTCGGCCTGTTTCACCGTGTCTATGCCCAGATCGGCTTCCATGTCCAGGTCCAGGTCCAGCATGTCCTGCGGATAGCCGGTCTTCTCGGCCACCATTTTAAGGACGGCGGCCTTCACTTCCCCGTCGCTCAGGCGGGCCGGAGCCGCGGCTGAAAACGGTTTTGGCGAAGGCGCGGGGCCCTGCGCCGGTTTCGGCGCGGGCGCGGACGTGGCGGCAGCGGGAGCGGCGGGTTTGGCCGCCGGAGCGGGCGCAGCCGGCACGACAGGCGCAGCAGGCGCCGCCGGAGCCGGCGGCGCGGACGCGCCGGACTTGCCGCCCGTCTCTCCCAGAACGAAGTTGATGCAATGCCGTATCGTCGGGTAATCTTTCAGCTTTACGCCTTCCCTGCGGGGGATGCTGTAATGCTCCCGTATGGCGGCGAAAAGCTCGGCCTGTTTAACCGTGTCTATGCCCAAATCGGCTTCCATGTCCAGGTCCAGCTCAAGCATATCCTGCGGATAGCCGGTTTTGTCGGTGACAAGTTTAAGGATTACGGCCTTCACCTCCGCCTCGCCATGCGCGCCGGAAACAGCAGCCGGAGCGGGCGGAGCAACAACAGGGGCCGCAACCGCGGGCTTTGCGGCGGCAGCCGGAGCGGGCGCGGCGGAAACAGCAGCCACGGACGCGCCGGACTTGCCGCCGGTCTCGGCCAGAACGAAGTTGATGCAATGCCGTATCGTCGGATAATCTTTCAGTTTTACGCCTTCCCTGCGGGGGATGCTGTAATGCTCCCGTATGGCGGCGAAAAGCTCGGCCTGTTTAACCGTGTCTATGCCCAGGTCGGCTTCCATGTCCAGGTCCAGCTCAAGCATATCCTGCGGATAGCCGGTTTTATCAGTGATGAGTTTTATAATGACGGCCTGCGCCTCCGCCTCGCCATGCGCGGCGGAAACGGCAGCCGGCGCGGACTGCGCGACTGCGGCGGGAACAGCAGCCGGCGCCGCCGGTTTTGCGGCTGCCGGCGCAGACGCGGCGGGTTGTCCGCCGGTCTCGGACAGGACAAAGTTAATGCAGTGCCGTATCGTCGGATAATCCTTTAGTTTGACGCCTTCCTTGCGGGGGATGCTGTAATGCTCCCGTATGGCAGCGAAAAGCTCGGCCTGTTTTACCGTGTCTATGCCCAGGTCGGCTTCCATGTCCAGGTCCAGCTCAAGCATGTCCTGCGGATAGCCGGTTTTATCAGTGATGAGTTTTATGATGACGGCCTGCACCTCGGTCCCGCCATGCGCGGCGGAAACCGGCGCGGCAGACGGCGGAGCCGCCACAGCCGCGGCAACCGGCGCGGCAGCGGCATAAACCGCCGGCGCGGCGGGAGCATGTGCAGCCGGGGCGGGAGCGGCGGGCTGCCTGGCTGCGGCCACGGCCTTGTCAACATAAGCCTGCGGCGCTTCCACCACAACGGGCGGCTGTCCGCCTTTGCGCAGAAACTCGCCGCTGTCTTTGACGCGCAGGGTGTTGTTGACCACCTCAAGCTCCGGCAGTGTCTGGCCGGAAATCTCTTTAAGCCAGCCATTGTATTTCTCCGGGTATTCAACGCGCGCCTCGCCTTTTTTGAAGGTGCGCTCCAGCAGCGTCATCGCGGTCTGCGAGCCGAAACCCGCGCCAAGCCGTATGGCGTATTTCAAATCATACTCGCCACCCTTGCTGAGCGTTATGCCGGCAAGCTCCGGGTCCGGCTCCTTATAATTGGCAATCGGCGGCACCGTGCCGGTGTTGAGCGCGCGCACGGCGATTACATCCTCCAGCCCCGCGCCCATTGTATGTCCGGTGAAGCCTTTTACGTTGCTGACCACCACGTTCGGCGCGTCCGCGCCGAATGTGCTCTTTAAGGCGTTAACCTCCGCCGACGCGCTGCCGCCGCGCGCGGGCGTATAGGTTTCGTGCGACATGAAAAGCATGTTGCGCGACATTTCGGAACGGCTGAGGCCGCGCTGCTTCTCGGCCCGGGCCACCAGCCTGTCCATAATCTGCGCCACATGGTTTACGTCCAGCCGGGTGGGGTGGAAAGCGCTGTTGGCCGTCTCGGTGGACAGAACGCGCGCCAGCGGCTTCATGCCGCGTTTGCGGGTTTCGGTTTCATCCTCCACCAGCAGGGCTGCGGCGCCCATGCCAACTATCAGGCCGTGGCGGCGGCGGTCAAAGGGAAGCGCGGCTTCGCTGACCGCGGACTTGGTGGTGGCCGCTCCGGTGGAAAGGAAGCCGGCGAACAGCCAGTCGCGCACACGCTCGTTGGTGATATCGTCTGCGGCGACAACCAGCACCCGCTTTGCGCGCCCGACCCGTATCCAATCCTCGGCTATGCCGACGGCCTGGGTGGTGCTGGCGCAGGCCGCGCTGATATGCGTGGCGGGGCCGCGCGCCCGTATCCACTGGCAAAGCTGGCTGTGGCCTATGGGGATGATCCTTAGAAGGAAGTTCTGGTTAAAGGTATATGCCTGTTCCGAGTCCGAAACTTTGGTCTTGCTGTAGTTTTCCGCAAACCACTGCGACAGCTCGCGCCGCAGCGCCGGGTCCGTAACGCGCTGGATAAGCGCGTCGTAAAAGCCGTAGATTTCGTCCGAGCTTTTTTTGCGGAAAGTATATGTGAGGCAGCGGGACACCTCGTCTATAAGCGCGTTCACCGACGGGAAAGCCGAGGCGAAAATAACGCCGGTATCGTCCATCATCTGCGCCGGCAGGCCCCAGCGGTCCGGCAGATAGCCGCCGGTGGAGGTTTTGCGGTAATGCTGCACCAGCGGTATGCCCGCGTCGCGCAGCGCCAGCACGCCGGCGGCAAGGGCCAGCTGAAAGGAGGCGTCCATAGCGCCCACCCAGTTTGCGGGCAGGCCGAACTCTTTTTCCAGGTCAAAGCCGCCGCGCACCGCAGCCAGCTTTATGGCGTTTTCTATGGAGGAAAGCCGCTCTATCCGGTGGTCGCCCGTGGCGGATTTGAGGACGGAGACTATGTTCTTGTCTATCTGGCGGCGCATATCCTCCGGCGAAAGCTGCTCTATCATGTTCTGGCCGCGCAGAATCTCGTCTATATTGCCGTCGCGGAACACCTTGTCCCAGCTGCCGGGCGTGCCGGCGGCTATACCGCTTACGGCTATGTCGTTGGAATTGAAGCCGAACTTGTCCGGCGCGCATTCGCGGGCCGGCTCCGGGTTGGCGGGAACATGCGCAACAGCAGCCGGCGCGGGAGGCGGCGGGGCGGGGGGAACGTTGATGCCCGCCGTCTGCGCGGCCCATTCCGCGTAGGCCGGGGTGAATGCGCCGCGGCCTTTGGAGATATCGGCGCCGCTCCAGTCAACAGCCACGCCGGCGGCGGTGAGGCTGGCCAGCAGGTCGTTGAACTCGTTGATGCCGCCTTTCTTGGGATGATTGGATGCCAGCACCACTATGTCTTTTCTGTCCTGCAAAGTGCCGGTGGCCAGGGCGCTCAGCACCCGTTTGGGGCCGCATTCCACATAAACGCGCACGCCGCTGTCATACATTTTGTGCAGCTGCTTCATCCACTCCACGGGGCTGGTTATCTGGCGCAGCAGCAGCTCGCGCACGCCCGGCTCGTCCGGCGGGAAATAGCCGGCGGTCACGTTTGAAAGTATCGGAATTACCGGGCTGGAAACGGGAATACCGCCCAGGTATTTGCGGTACGGCTCCACGCCGGGGCGTATGATTTCGGAATGGAAGGCGTGAGAAACCGGTATCTCCGCCGCCTGGACGCCCAGCGCGTTGAACAGCTTTATGGCTTCGGCCACCGCCTTGCTGTCGCCGGAGATGACGGTCTGCGTGGGACAGTTCTTGTTGGCGGCGATGACATAGCCTTTTATGCTTTTAAGCTCCGCCTCCACCCGCTCGCAGGAGGCGGCGACGGAGGCCATTTTGCCCGTGTCGTCCACCTGGATATTGGACATTTCCTTGGCCCGGTTGGTCACCGCGCGCAGGCCGCTCTCAAAAGTGAATATCCCGCAGGCGACGGCGGCGGCGTATTCGCCCAGGCTGTGGCCCATGGCGATATCGGGTTTTACGCCGAAGGAGGTCAGCAGCCGCATCATCGCGATATCCGCGGTCAGGACCGAGGGCTGCGTCATCTGGGTCTGGCGGATGGCGTCCTCGCGCTTGGCGAGCTCGTCTGCGTTTTCGCCGGGTTTGGACCAGACGGTTTCGGTTATGGTAACGCCGATAAGGGCCTTCAGGATACGGTCGGCCTCGTCAAAAGTGTCCTGCACCACCTGATATTTGGAGGCCAGGTCCTTCATCATGTCTACGTACTGGGAGCCCTGCCCCGGGAACATGAAGCCTATTTTCGCCCGCCCCGTCGCCGGGTGGAAGGGGTATATTCCCTTCATTTTCAGGTGAAGCGAGGGGACCCGCCACACATCGCCAGCCTGGGCGGTTTTGACAAAAAACGAGATTTTGTCCTTAAGCTCCGCCGCCGACTTGGCGGAAAGCGCCACGGCGAAATCGCCGCGCGGCGCGCAGTTGAGCGCATGGGCGTAGGCGATGACGGGATAGGGGTCCGTGTTTTTCAGCGATGCGGCGAAACTGTTGAGTCTGGAGACAAGCTCCGCCTTGCTGGCGGCGGAGAAAGTTATCGCTTCCCCCTGAAGTTTTTGCGGTTCTGTATGCATGGAAACCGGCCTCCCCTGTGAGGATTCAACCGCCGGAACGGCGGCCTTGGCTGCCTTGTAATCCGGCAGCCTTGTTCCCGACACGTATTCTTCCAGTGCGGCGTGGAAATTGGTCCCGCCGAAACCAAAAGACGACACATTGGCCCGCCGCAGCTTGCCACCCTGCCATTGCTCCGGCCCGGTGATAACACGGAAAGGGCCGTTCCAGTCTATGTTAGGATTCGGCGTGGCGAAATTTATAGACGGCGGCAGCGTCTTGTTATGCAAAGCCAGCGCGGCCTTTATAAGCGAGGCCACCCCCGCCGCCGCCTTGGCATGGCCTATCTGCGACTTTATGGAGCTTATGCCTATGGCTCCCTTCGCAATCCCGTATTTGCCAAAGACCTCCACCAGCGCGCTCATCTCGGACACGTCGCCTACGCGGGTGGCGGTGCCGTGCGCCTCCACAAAACCGACGTCCGCCGGGGTGTAATCAAGCTGGGCGAATGTTTTTTCTATGGCCAGCTTCTGACCCTTTGGATTGGGCGCGGTGATGCCTTTTCCCCTGCCATCGCTGGAAGCGCCGATAGCGCGGATGAGGGCGTAGATTTTGTCGCCGTCGCGCACCGCGTCGGAGAAACGTTTAAGCAGCAGCAGCCCGGCGCCCTCGGCCATCACAAAGCCGTTGGCGCGCGCGTCAAACACGAAAGACCCGTCCGCCGAAAGCGCGCCGATTTTGCAGAACTTCACATAGGCCGAGGCGGACATCATCTGGTCCACCCCGCCGGCTATGGCCATGTCAAAATTACCCAGCCGCAGGCCGTTTACCGCCTGGTCAACCGCGGCAAGCGAGGTGGCGCAGGCCGCGTCAACCGAGAAATTGGCGCCGTTGAGGTCAAACACATTGGCCACCCTGCCGGCTATCACATTGGAAAGCTCGCCCGGCATGGTGTCTTCCGTGATGGGAAGGTAGCGGGAACTCACGACTTCATCCAGTTCCTTTATAACAGCCGCCCCCGCCGCGCCCAGGGAGGCGAAAGTCCTGCTTTTCCGCAGCATCTCGTAATAATCGTAGCGGCCGATGCGCAGCAGGCTGGCCTCGTTTTTCATCCCGCCCATGGCGTTGCCGATGACGGCAGCGCAGCGCTCCCGGTTGAAAACCTTTTTATCGTAGCCGCCGTCCGCCAGGGCCATATGCGCGGTCTCTATGGCCAGATGCTGCACGGCATCCATCTGCTTTGCGACCTGTGGCGGGATGCGGTACTTGACCGATTCAAATTTGAAATCTTTTATGAAACCGCCTATTTTGGAATAGGTTTTATCCGGCGCCTTGGGGTCCGGGTCGTAATAGACATGCCAGTCCCAGTGGGAGGAGGGAACTTCGGTTATGGAGGACTTCATGCCCAATATATTGTTCCAGAAGGTGTCTTTGTTAAGCGCGCCGGGCATGACCGCGCCTATCCCGACAATGGCAATAGGCTCTAAGTTGTCGCATTTCATGGGATAACTCTCCTCCTGCCGGCATCAGCCGGGAAAAGCGGGGGACGGTTGCTGCGCATATCTCTTGATTTTATAAAAACCGTCCGAACGGGACAAGGGCCGTTTTCACTGTTTTCGCTGTTTTCACTGTTTTTGGCGTTTTTGGTGTTTTTGCAAATGAAAGGCTTTTTATTATATCGTGTACTCTCGGAGGACGATTATGGCCAGCTTTGAAAGTCAGATTATACGTGCGTTGCAGGGTCGGCATCCGATTGTGTACGTGCATTCCTCGGAAGAAGACCGCGTCATAGACAACCTCAGGACCCTGCTGCCCAGGTGTTTCGCCAACGGCACATTGACTACCTGGAGCTGCGTTTACGGCTTCAACCCGCCGGCCAACGGCGTGGACACGCGCGACCCGGTGGCCGCGATTCAAAACATCATCACCCAGCCCCGGCGCGGGTTTTATGTGATGAAGGACCTGCCGGCTTTCATGACCGACCCGCGCTCCGTCCGCGGGCTGCGGGAGGCCTATTCGGTTTTATCCCGCAATTACCAGGCGGTAATAGTGATAACCTCCGCCATAAACGTTTTGCCCGAGTCGCTTGAAAAAGAGATATTCCACGCGGATATGGACCTGCCCTCCCCTGAAGAACTCTCCGCCCGCGTGCTGGCCATAGAGAAGCAGTTTCCGCCGGAGGCCGCCCTGCCGGCGGCGGTAAAATCGCAGCTTGTGCTTGCGCTGCGCGGCATGACGCTAAAGGAAGTGGACCATGTGATGTTCCGCACCTACAGCAGCGGCGCCTCCAAAACCAAGCCGCTGGACGAGATTTTCGCGGAAAAAGCCGCCATCGCCAAAAAAGCGGGATTCCTGGAATATGTCCCGATACGGCCCAACACCAGCATCATCGGCGGCGCAGGCAACATCAAGACATGGGCGATGAAACGCAAGGACCTGTTCACCCAGGCCTCGGTGGACTCCGGCATGCCCATTCCCAAGGGCATTCTGATAATGGGGGTCAGCGGCTGCGGCAAAAGCCTGCTGGCAAAAGCCATCCCCGCGCTGTGGGACATACCGCTGTTCCGCCTCAACATGAGCTTGATTTTTTCCGGCGCCTACGGCAGCCCGGAAGAGGCGTTCAACCGCGCGCTCAACGCCATAGAGTCGGTAGCCCCCGCCGTGCTGTGGATAGACGAAATGGAAAGCGCCCTCAGCACACCCAAAGAGGCCGCCACGGCGCAGTCGCGCGTGTTTTCGGCGTTTCTCACCTGGATGCAGGAAAAGCCGCCTCTGGTTTTTGTCGCCGCCACCGCCAACCGCATTGAAATGCTGCCGGCGGAAATCATCCGCAAAGGCCGCTTTGACCAGGTGTTCTTCTGCGACCTGCCCGACGACGAGGAGCGCGCCCAGATATTCAACATCCATCTGACCGCCAACAGCGCGGACCCCAAGGAATTCAAGATGAAATACCTGGTCCACTACACCAACGGCTGGAGCGGCGCCGAGATAGAGCAGGCCGTCATCGCCGCGCGCATAGAGGCGCGCCAGGCCAACCGCGCCATGAACAGCGAGGACGTCTGGCATCAGACCCAGATAATGGTGCCGCTCTCAAAGACAATGGCCGAGCAGGTCAAGGCTATCCGCGACTGGGCGGCCAAGCGCGCCACTCCGGCGGCGGTCAAGGCGCTCTACGGCCCCGGCCACGCGCAGGTTTGAAAAAAAGGCTTGCTCCCGAACTTTGTTCGGGAGCAAGACCCCTATTCGTCTTATTCTGGAACAAGTCTATTTTTTGTCAGCACTACAATCACGACACATTGGAGGTGCAAAACTCCGGCAACCTGAATTAGGGATGTTTCGCATTTTAGAGCAACAATATTCCATTGTGTATGCCATTAGTGTCATCACAGCCGAGCATGTAGTAACAACAGACAAAATGAATGAAAAGCATAGCAAAATATGCCCAGTAGTAATTTTGTATTCAGCAAACCCCATAAAACCATAGCTCACAACCAAGAACCATAGGTTCTGATTAAGGTTTATTCTAAATAATCTAGCCACTCCGATTCCGGTAGACATAGCGCAATTCCTCCCCTTTGCTCAACATCAGTTGCCAAATAGTATACGCTCCACCCGTACAGCAACAGTTTAGTTTGCTTTGTGCGGTTGATGACTCAAATCGGTCCGCTTTCTTTCTCCGGAAGAATTACCGCTCTCGTCGTCATACTCTAGAAACCCAGGTTGAATAAACTTATCTATACTCAAAATAGCACAGCCCGGCTCCCAATGTAACTCCAATATAAGCGGTTTCGATTTGCCATCTTTCAAAATTTCAAAAAGGCGCCGCCCGTCAGGAGATTCTTTTCCTATATATGCGTAAAGAAATAGAGGAACAATCTTGCCTTCTTCCACAGCACTTAGTTCTATACTATAGTAAAATCCAGGCATCCCTTGACGAATCACGCCATCGTCATAATAATCTGACAATTCTCCCATAACCCTGAATTTATTTGGAGTTGAAGGACGTTGTACCTTGAAAGCGACCCAACTCATGGGGTTATAGATTGTGGATGCCTCCCAGTCAATCTTATAACCATCTGGTGTTTTGATTATTAGATAGTTAATGGCGTCCTCAACGGTGCCGCCAAAAACGTTTTTACCCCTTTCAAAAACCACTCTGGATGCGTACACGTTATCCTTCGCATTCTCGATTATCTCCTCTGGATTTGACATTTCTATATACTTCGCTGGCCCCTTATAATTTTCACCATAATGTTCCTTCATAAGAGACTTTACTTTATTTGGATTTCTAACGAGGGGCAGTCTTTCTTCCCACGTCTTGGCGGCAAGATATTTTTTCAATACTTCCTCTGGAGACAATTCCACCTTCAGCATTTTCCTGAATATTTTTCGCACCCCATCCGCTTTGCCTTCTGCCATAGAACTTGTGGATACCAGTGCTAAAAGTACAAAGAACGCAATAACAAGTTTTAACATACTGTTAACAGATATGGTTTGGCGTGTTACCTCATTCAGTTTTATACATTTGCCGTTTTTTATGAAGTTGCAAGCCATAAACCTTCCCCTTTTCCCCGTTTCGAACTAGATGAATACCCCAAATAAAAGGGGCGACATCACCTGAGTCACACTAGGAACCCAAAGCAATGTCGCCCTGCCCCCTTGCGGGGGCAACAACGGGCGACCTGCTTTCGGTCTAGTGTGGGCTTCCGAATCACTTCAGAAGCTCAGCCTGCTCTTATGCAGACTCCCGAAAACAAGCCAAAAATTCAGCGAAAAGTTTTATCTCGCTATAAGCATTCCTCCGTCTGAAAGTATACAGGGTTGCGGTGCGCGTTACTCATCAAATTATACAAGAAGTCCCCCGCAGTTTCAAATCAACATTTCTCCCGCGTTAACGCTGGATAACGAGGTTACAGGGTTATATGTATACGCAACGCTGAAGTGATTCTAAGCAAAGTGTTAAGCGTCATGTTCGGGTACTTGAGCCGCTCAATATCCGAAACGACCTGCTGCGTTGTGTGAATCTTCCTTGCCAGAGCGGCTTGCGTGAGGCCCTTAGCCTCGCGGGCTTTGGCTATCTGCACGGCAATTTCGGCGAGGCGGACCTCATGCTCGTACCTAGCCCGGAATGCGGGGTCTTTAGCCTCCTGCTTCTTGAGGTAATCGTCAAAGGTATAGCGCTTTTTGGCGTTCATAAGTTTCTCCTTTGCCAGTCGGACATAATGCGTCTTGCCCGCTCAATTTCACCAGGTGGGACATCGCGCGTTTTCTTGAGAAAACCATGCGTCAGCACTATAGCATCGCCGGCGAAAAAATAAAGTATCCGCACCTCATCTTTTGAAAATGACACGCGCAACTCATGAACAGGGCTTTCAAGCAAATCCGCATGGGGACGTTTCAATTCAGGGCCATGCATCTGCAGTATCCTAATCCATGCAAGTGTTTTGTTTCTGGTTTTTTCCTGAAGTCCGTCAAGGAAATCCTCCACGTAATTTTCGCCGCGCTCGCTTTGATAAAACTCCACCGCATACATTTTCATACCCATATTATACATGGTATGCCATGTAATATCAAGCCCCCGGAATTTCTCGGATTTTTCCTGCCCCCGCAGCCCGCCGTTATCTGTGGCCATCTGTGGTTGAAAAGCCGTTAACCTGAAAGTTTCAGTTGGTGCGAGGACCGAGGCGAAAAAGCGCGAGATAATGCCGAACAAAATTATCCGCGCGTGCTTCACAGCACGAAAGGATAATTTTGTGAAGGCAGTATGAAGCGATTTTTCGCCGAATCCCGCAGCCAACTGAAACTTTCAGGTTAAATCATGAAGTAAACCCGTTTTACTATGGGGAGTTTTAACCACAGATGCCCACAGATGGGCTCAAACCAGGCTCACAGTATAAAGAAAAGTCCGGATAATCTGTGAAACTCTGTGGTCAATCTGTGGAAAGAATTCCCCGTCCTGCGCGCAGCTTCCGATGAGAAATACGTTGTTTAACTTTTTGGACCGGGGCTATTCCTCTTCGCTGTCGGGACGTTCGGCGCGGCGGCGGAGATGGCTTACCAGAATTTTCTTTCTCAGGCGGATTGACTTGGGGGTTATTTCAACCAGCTCGTCGGGGGCGATGTATTCTATGGCCTGCTCCAGACTCATCACCCTGTGGGGGGTCAGGACCAGCGCCTCGTCGGCGGCTTTGGTGCGCATGTTGGTGAGCTTTTTCATCTTGTTGGGGTTGACAATCAAATCGTTGTCGCGCGAATTCTGGCCCACTATCATGCCTTCATAGACCTTCACGCCGGGGCCGACAAACATCTGTCCGCCGTCCTGAAGGCCGTAGAGCGCGTAGGCGCTGCTCTCGCCCGCGTCTTTTACCACGAATACGCCGTTGCGGCGCAGCGGCTGTATGCTGACCTTCGGGTAATAGCCGTGAAAACTGTGATGCATCATCCCGGTGCCGCGCGTCGCCGTCAGGAAATCGGACTTAAAGCCTATCAGCGCGCGCGACGGAATCAGATATTCCAGCCGCAGCCGGTTTGAGCCTTCGCTGGCCATGTTCTCAAGTTTCGCGCCGCGCGGACCGATAAGCTCAAAAATCGCGCCCTGATACGCGCTGTCTATATCCAGCACCAGATATTCCATCGGCTCCAGCGTCTTGCCGTTTTCTTCCTTATAAATCACTTCTGGGGCGGTAACGGCAAGCTCAAAGCCTTCGCGGCGAATGGTTTCAATAAGGATAGTCAGGTGCAGCTCGCCCCTGCCGGAAACTTTGAATTTGCCTTCGCCCTCCATCGGCTCAACGCACAAACCGACGTTCGTGCGCGCCTCTTTCTCAAGCCGGGCGGCAAGATGGCGGCTGGTGATGTATTTGCCCTCCAGCCCCGCGAACGGGCTGTCGTTTACCAGAAACTCCATTGAAATCGTAGGCTCGTCTATGGACAGCGGCGCAAGCGGCGCCGGATTATCCGCGGCGCAGACAGTGTCGCCCACATTTACGCCTTCCAGCCCGGCGACCGCCACTATATCCCCCGCAGAGGCGGCGTCCACCTCCCGGCGGCCAAGCCCCGCGAAACGTTCTATTTTCACCGCCTTACACGGCTGCAATGCCCCGCCCGGCTTTGCCAGGACCACGTTCTGGCCTTTTGCGATATTGCCGCTGACTATGCGCCCTATACCCACCTGCCCGACGAAATTGTTGTGTTCCAGCATGGTAATCTGCATTTGAAGCGGCTTGTCCGGGTTGGCAAGCGGCGCGGGGACATGCTTTAGTATGGTCTCAAACAGGGGGGAGACGTCTTTGCCGCCGGAGGTCTGATCGCCCGCCCAGCCGTCCTTGCCGGAGGCGTACATCACCGGGAAATCAAGCTGCGGGTCTGTGGCGCCCAAATCAATGAAAAGGCTAAACACCGCGTTGAGCGCCGCGGCGGCGTCCGCGTTGGGACGGTCCATTTTGTTGACGACCACCACGGGCGCAAGCCCCAGCGCCAGCGCCTTGCGCAGCACAAAGCGGGTTTGCGGCATGGGGCCGTCCACCGCGTCAACCAGCAGCAGTGCGCCGTCAACCATCTGAAGGATGCGCTCCACCTCGCTGCCGAAATCGGCATGGCCGGGGGTGTCCACGATGTTTATGATATGGTCTTTATACGGCACCGACGTGCATTTGGCCAGGATGGTGATGCCGCGCTCGCGCTCCAGCGGGTTGGAATCCAGCACGGCCTCCTGCGCCTCGTCGGCTTTGACCTGGAAGGAGCCGGTGTATTTAAGCATCGCGTCCACGAGAGTGGTTTTGCCGTGATCCACATGGGCGATGATGGCGATATTGCGCACGTCCTGGCGACGGTTGTCCATAACAAGAAGCTCCCGCAAAAAATCCCGCCTTCGCGGCGGGATAACGGTTATACTGTACTATTTTTCCGACGCCCAACGCAAAAAACGCGAACCGGGGTTCCACAAACGACCGCGGATAACGGCAGGGAATTTTACATGGAAAAATCCGCGGAACCCGCGCCGGATGGGAGTTCAATGCTGTCCGTAGACTTCTTTGCGGAAATCCATATCGGTTATTACGATTCTGCCGGTGTCTTCCGGCTTATAGATTATCCGCAGCTTGCCGGTTCTTATTTTCCAAAATCCGATAAAGCCGTACCGCAGCGGCTCGCCGTACAGGAAAGGCTCTTTTTCCAGCCGCTCTTCTATAACCCGGTTGACCCGCTCTTTAAGATTGCGCGGCAGCCTGTCATATATTTTGAACGCGCCTTCGGCGAAAACTACTTCGTGCATCCTTTTCCCCTGAGGCTGCGGTAGGAAACGAATTTTTTCGTCTTGAGATAGCTTTTGTAGCGTTTTTCCGAGACGGCGTAAAGCCGCCTGTCGTCCTCGCGCGCAAGCCGTTCAAGGATGGATTCGCGTATCTCCTGGCTGATGGATTTCTGCTGCCGTTTTGAAAGGCTGAACAGCATCGCGTAGTCTGCGCGGTTTAACACAGTCATAACCCGCATTTTGGAAGTCGGCATACATCCTCCTGCTGAACCAGTGCAACATTATTATACCATGCCCCGCGCCCGCGCGCAACAAAAACCGCGGCATATAATCCACAGACGGATCACAGATTTTCGCAGATTATCCGGACTCTCCCTTTATATCCTTTCAACCGAATATGCGGCACGCTATTCTGGATTGACTATGATGGCACGCTTGTCCCGAACCGCGCACCGGCAACAGCGAACCGAATGGGGATTTATTGATATACTCTGCTCATGCCATTTATTGACACCGCGAGCAGAAAGCGGATGGTGTCCGCTTTCGTGGAACTGGTCAGGATAGACTCTCAAACCCGCGAGGAAGGAAAAATCGCCGCGCGGCTGGATAAAATACTCAAAGAACTGGGCTGCAAAACCGCCTTTGACAGGTCGGCTGCCAAAACCGGCTCGCAGACGGGAAACCTTGTCGCCAAATTTCCGGGAGATGCGCGATTGGCGCCTGTGCTTTTGTCGTCGCACATGGACACGGTTTCGCCCGGAAAGGGCATCAAGCCGCAGATAAAGCGCGACCGCATCACCTCCGACGGAACCACCATACTGGGCGCGGACTGCAAGTCCGGCATCGCCGTCATTCTGGAAACGCTGCGGATTCTGAAAGAGCGCGGGCTGCCGCATCCGCCGCTGGAAATCGTTTTCACGGTGTGCGAGGAAGTGGGGCTGCTGGGCGCCAAACATCTGGACTTTTCGCTGCTTAAATCCCGCACGGGGATTGTGCTGGATTCGGAATCCGCCAAAGAGGTTACGGTTACGGCTCCGGCGGCGGACCGCATGGAAATCAATGTCATCGGACTGGCGGCGCACGCGGGGATGTTCCCGGAGCGCGGCATCTCGGCGGTGCGCGTTGCGGCGGAGGCGGTCTCCCGAATGAAGCTCGGGCGCATTGATTTTGAAACCACCGCCAACGTGGGCGTAATCTCCGGCGGAAGCGCGACAAATATCATCACCCCGCTCGTAACCATGAGGGCCGAGGCGCGCAGCCATAACCCCGCCAAGCTGCGCCGCCAGACCGCGCATATGAAAGCCGCGCTTGAGACGGCGGCGAAACGCTCCGCCATAAAACTGGACGGCAAAACCGTCCGCGCGCGGATAGAATGCGCCAACACCAACACCTATCCCGCCATGAAAATCCCGCCGCAGGCGAAGGTTTTGGCCGCGCTGACGGCATCCGCCAAAGCCATTGGGATAAAGCTGGAGCAGAAACCGGGCGGCGGGGGAAGCGACGCCAACATATTCGCCGCGCACGGCATAATAACGCCCAATCTGGGCTGCGGGATGTGGGAGCCGCACACGACAGCCGAATACCTCGGCCTTGACGACTTTTTCAGCTGCGCGGAGATAACGCTGGGAGCGATTGCCCGCATGGCCGAATGACAACGCATAAAGACGAACTGCGCCCCTACATTCCGCCTGAAAAAACCGCGGCGGAATTCACCCTTCAGGCGGTGCTGCTGGGGCTTGTGCTGTCGGTTGTGTTCAACGCGGCCAACGCCTACCTGGGGCTTAAAATCGGGATGACGGTTTCGGCGTCCATACCGTCGGCGATTATCTCCATGGCGACGCTGCGCATGATACTGCCCAGGCTGCTGGGCAGAACCGGCACCATTCTGGAAAACAACATTGTCCACGCTTTCGCCTCCACCGGCGAGTCGCTTGCGGCGGGGGTGATTTTCACCGTCGTGGCGATTATTTTCCTGGGCGGCGAGATTTCCAACAAAAACGTCTTTCTGCTGGGCATGGCGGGCGGGCTGTTGGGGCTGCTGATGATGATACCGCTGCGCCAGTCGCTTGTGGTAAAAGAGCATAAAAAGCTGCCGTTCCCCGAAGGCAGCGCCTGCGCCAAGGTGCTTATTGCCGGCGACGCCGGCGGCGCCAGCGCCATGCCGGTTTTCGCCGGAATGCTTACCGGCGGGCTTTTCAAATTCGCGATGTCGGCTTTCTGTCTGTTCAAAGACGTAATCATGTGGACTTTTCCGAAACTGCATCAGGCGGGGTTCGGCTACGAGGTGTCGCCGCTTTTCGCGGGCATAGGCTATCTGGTGGGATTGAGAATCTCGGCTGTGATGTTTGCGGGCGGCATTATCGGCTACTGGGTGATAATACCGCTGATTCACGCCTTCGGCGGGCACAACATCGTCGCCCCCGGAACCGTGCCGATAGACACGATGGTAACAGACGACCTGCGGCTAAACTATCTCCGCTATATCGGGGCGGGGGGGGTGGCCTTCGGCGGACTAATCGGCGTGCTGCGCTCCATGCCGGATATAATTTCCTCTTTCACCCACGGCGTGTGCGCGCTGCGCGGCGGCAAGCAGGCTGCGGACGCGCAGACGGAACAGCCCGTCGCGCGCGACCCGGAGCATAACAGCATCGCCATAGGCGGCGCGATACTGGGCTTTCTGGCGGGAGGCTTCGTATTCGGCGTCGGGGCGGAATCCTGGGTTGGCGGCATAGCGAAGTTTCTGCTCTATGGCGTAATCGGCGCGGGGATAGGCTGGGCGGTGTTTCATTTCGCCGCGCTTAAGTCGGCCCAGTCCTGCGCGGCAAAACGCACAGAGCATGACATTCCCATGCCGCTGGTCGGCGCGGGAATAGCGGCCACTTTCGTTTTCCTGTGGCTGTATCCGCCCTTTCACCTGGGATTTTGGGAGGCGGTGATTATCGTGGTGGTCAGCATGTTTTTCGTGGCGGTCAGCGCGCGGATGGTGGGGCTTATAGGAACGACGAATCAGCCCGTCTCCGGCATGACAATCACCGCGCTGCTGGCGATGACGCTGCTTTTCATCGCGATAGGCCACCCGTCGCAAACCGTAAAAATCGCGGCCATCACCGGCGGGGCGGCGGTGTGCATAGCGATATCGCTCTCCGGCGACCTGTCGCAGGATTTAAAATGCGCCGCGCTTATCGGCGCGACACCATGGAAAGTGCAACTGGCCCAGATTATGAGCACGGCGGCCTCGGCGGTGTTATCCGGCTTTATATTGATTATCCTTTATAAGGCCTGCGGCTTCGGCGCGGTTGACGCGCTGCATCCGCGCGCGCTGGAAGCGCCTCAGGCGCAGCTTATGGCCAAGCTGGTGGAGGGCGCCACCGGCGGCGGTTTGCCGTGGACGCTGCTGGCGCTGGGCGCGGGAATAGGCCTTGTATGCGAGCTCTGCGACGTATCCGCGCTGGCCTTTGCCATCGGGATGTATCTGCCGATAACCAACTGGCCGATGATACTGGTCGGCGGCGCCGTTGCCTGGTTCGTCTCAAAAAAACACAGTTCGGACGCGCCGATTGGCGAGGACGACCCCGGCTCGCTCTACTGCTCCGGCCTTATCGCGGGCGACGCGCTGATGGGAATCGCCATCGCGGGCATAACAGTGCTTGGGCTGGATAGGGCGGTAAGGCTGCGCACCGCAAGCGCAAGCCTGTTTGAAGACGCGCTTTCAACCGCGCTGTACGCGCTGATAGTGATAGCAATCTACCGCTTCGCGATAAGCAGGAAACCAAAACATGCGCAAATTCATTGAAAAGTTCACCGTCCTCAAAACCGCCCCGCGCGAGCTGTGGGCCACCTACGCCGCGTATATGCTGGAAATAGTCGCCTACGGGGTGATGAACTCCACGCTGGTGCTGTGGCTGTCCGCCGACCTGGGAATGAGCGATGTGAAAGCCGGCTCCATGATAGCGATATGGTCAACGGTGATGTCGGTTTCGCTGATGCTGTCGGGCTCTTTCGCGGACGCCATCGGCATACGCAGCACCTTCATGATAGGTTTCGGCATTTGCCTGGCCTGCCGATTCCTGCTGGCTTTTGTAACGGTGAAATGGCTGGTCATTCCCTTCGGGCTGTTCCTGATGGCGGTGGGGTTGTCCATGACCTCGCCGGTGATGAACGCGGCGGTAAGGCGGTTTTCCAGCACGCCGCAGCGGTCAATAGCGTTCTCGCTTTACTACGCGATTATGAACCTGGGCTTTGCCATAGCGGGCTGGATGCTGGATTTCATCCGCGGCAGAATCGGCGAGCATGGCGTCTACATCATGCCGGTGCTGAATATTCCCATGAGCGCGTACCGCATGATATTTTTATGGGCAGCGGTGGTAACCATTCCGGCCATGCTGATACTGTTTTTCCTTAGAAACGGCGTGGAGGCAACAGACGAGGGCGTGGTCATCGCCCCGCCGGAAACAGAACGGCCGCAGGAGCAGGACGCGGCCTCCGCGCTGGCGGGCAGGGCGCGCGCGGCGGCGGCGAACACTTTCAGAATACTGGCGGATGTGTGGAAACAGCCGGCTTTCCATAAATTCCTGGTGTTCCTGTCGCTGGTGGTGGGGGTCAAGCTGATATACTACCACCTGTGCTACACCTTCCCGAAATACTGCCTGCGGGAGCTTGGCGACGGCGCGCCGGTGGGCAGATTGTTCTGGGTGATAAACCCGGTATGCGTCATCATCCTGGTGCCGATAGTGGGCGCGCTGACGCAGAAAATCGCCGCCTATAAAATGGTGATATTCGGCAGCCTCATATCGGCGCTGTCGGTGTTTTTCATGGCCATGCCGCCGGAATGGTTCCACGCGGCGGCGCAGGGCTGGCTGGGCCATCTTATAGCGAAAACATGGCTAAACATGCCGGGGGATATTGTCAACCCGCTCTATATAGCCATTCCGCTGGCGATGGTGGTTTATTCCATAGGCGAAGCGTTCTGGTCGCCCAGGCTTTACGAGTATACCGCCGCCATAGCGCCCAAGGGGCAGGAGGCGTCGTATATGGCGCTGTCCACGCTGCCGTTTTTTGCAGCGAAATTCTTTGTGGGAATGATGAGCGGCGCGATGCTGGCGAAATACTGCCCCGCGACAGGCCCGCGCAACTCGGAAATGTTGTGGCTTATGGTGGGGGCCATGGCGCTGATAACGCCGTTCGGCCTGCTGGCGCTGCGCAAAAAGATCCAGGTTCACGAGTCCGGCAGGCAATAGGCGCGGCGGTTGTTATTTCACCGGACTCAAGCAGCACTCCGCAACGGCAAGCCGCCGCCCTGTCAGTCCAGATAATCCGTATAGGCTTTTATATCCGGGTCGCGGTAATAGGTTTCTATGCCCGGGCGGTCGGCGTTGATTTTTGCGGCGCGCCGGTTGATAAGCCAGGCATGCAGGCACCATTTGCCGCTGCAGCCGGAACTCGCGTCCACCAGCTTGTAATGGCCGCTGCCGCAACGTTTTGAAGACCCCGCATTTGGCGACACCAAATTTCCCTGACGCGCGCTCACGCACTTATAAGCGAAACCGGAATGCCGCTCTTTAATGGACGCGCATCTGGAGCAGAACGCGCCGTCAAGATTGTAATAGGCTGTCTTGCCTGCTGCCTCCTCCCCGCCGAACATGGAAAAAAACTCGTTGGCGACAAAACCGCCGCTGGAATGGGCGACTATGGTTATCGCCGAGGGCCTCAGCTCCCTTATTTTTTTCACCAGCGCTTTGTTGGCGGCGTTCAGTTCATCGTTGGAATAACCGGGCTTGTTGGGCCCCAGCAATGTCACAACGCCGCCATAGTCCCTGCCTTTGGCCACTGCCGCCGCCCAATTCTTGGCGCCCGCCTCCTGCACGCTGTAGCCGGGAAATGCTATGAGAAGCGCGGAACCGGAGCCGCCCATCATCCACGCTCCGGCGGCCAGTTTTGACCAGCCGCTCTTTGCGGAACTGGTCTCGTATTCATCCTGGCTTTCGCTGCCGGAAGGCTCCGGGACCTGAGGAGCCTCGGAAGACTTGATTTCAAAGGAAGACAAGTCGCCGCTCCAGGCTAATCCGCATGCCGGGAATTGACAGGCAAACAGAACGGCAAAGATGGCTTTCATAGTTTCCAGTATACAGCGCGATACCCGTTCCCGCAAGGGCCTCTCCACACGCCCCGCCTTTTGAAAAGCAAGGAGCAGGGTATTGTCGGGCAACTGCAAAAACAGGCGTTTTTTTTGCTACCATAATGCCGTGATGGGATTTATCCGCAAAAGACTCGCCCTCAAAATGGGGGCCGTTATTTTCGCCGCGGCGGCGGCGGTTTTTGCCGCGGCGTTCTGGAACGGGTTCCGCATAGTCAAGCAGGAACTGGTAGCGGATCTGCGCCACGACATGAAAATAAACATGCGCGTGGCGCGCAACCGCATAGACGGCGTTTTGTACGGCGTTCAGGCGGCGCCATACCAGCTTGCGCGGCTGCTGGAGAAAACAAAGCTCCCGCAGGACAATCTGGAGCGCGCCCTCTCCGGCATGGTGTCCGCCAACGACGCCGTGTTTGGCGCCGCCGCCGCGTTTGAACCTTACGGCTTTTCCGAAGGGCGGAAATATTTCGCGCCCTACGCCAGCCGCAGCAGCGGAAAAATATCCGTCAAGCAGCTCGTTCCCCCGAAATACCGGTACACCGAAAAAGACTGGTACGCGCAGCCCCGGCTGAAAAACGGCTCCGTCTGGAGCGAGCCGTATTTTGACGAAGGCGGCGGCGACACGTTGATGTTCACCTACAGCGCGCCGTTTTACGGGCTGAAATCGGGGAAAAAAACCTTTGCCGGGGTGATAACCTCCGACGTGTCTTTTGAGTGGCTGTCGGCGGAGCTGGCGGCCATAACCGCCTCGGACCCGGGCTATTACGGCTTTCTGCTCTCGTCCACAGGGGTGATAATAGCGGAGACGACGCATTCCGGCTGCAAGACGGTCTTTGAGCTTGCCGCCGCGCGCAAGGACTCCCGGATTGCCGCGCTGGCGGCGAAAATGCTGGCCGGAGAGGAAGGACTGGAGCGCGTCGCCTCCGGCCCCGGCGGCCCTGCATGGGTTTATTACGCGCCGATGTCCAACGGCTGGACTTTGGCCATAGCCGCGCCGGAAAGCGCGCTGTTTGCAAAGCTGAACGCGCTGGAAAAGCACGCGCTGCTCATAGGCCTGGCGGGGTTCCTGCTGCTTTTTGCGGCGGTGTTCAAAATCTCGTCCAGCCTGACGGTGCCGCTGAAAACGCTTTCGCTGCAGACGGCTGAAATAGCCAAAGGAAATTTTGACGCGCCGCTTAAAACGCATGACTCTCAGGACGAAGTGGGCGAATTGTCGCGCTCCTTTGAGAACATGCGCAGGGACATACAGCAGTACATCCGCGCGCTGGAAGGCGAGGCCACCGCCCGCCAGAAAATGGAAAGCGAGCTTGAAATCGCCCGCGCCATACAAACCAGCCTGCTGCCCAAACAGGCGCCCTGCGGCCCCGGATTCTCGCTGGGGGCGGCGCTGGAGCCGGCAAAAACCGTGGGCGGAGACTTCTACGACTTTTTCATGCCGGACGACAGCCGGCTGTTTATCGCCATAGGCGACGTGTCCGGCAAGGGCATGCCGGCGGCGCTTTTCATGGCAGCGGCAAAAACCGCGCTGCGCGCGGCGGCGCTGCGCACGCTGTACCCGTCCGAAATACTGCGCCTGGCCAACGAGGAGCTGGCCCCCGGCAACGACATGATGATGTTCGCCACCGTTTTCTGCGCCACGCTGGACACAGGCTCCGGCGAGTTGAAATTTTCCAACGCGGGCCATCCGCCGCCGCTGTTTATAAAGGACAGCACCGTGGAATTCCTGACGGTTCCGCCGGGCAAGCCGCTGGGGCTGGACGAGCGCGCCGTATACAAAACAGGCGCCGCGGCCATGCACGACGGCAACGCGCTGGTCCTTTACACCGACGGCATCACCGAAAGCCAGAACGAGGCCGGCGAGATATTCAGCGAGGAGCGGCTGCTTGCCCTGGCCGGCAAGGTCCCCGGCGGCAGCCCGGAGCATATTTTGAACCGCATGTTCCAGGCGGCGCATGGCTTTGCCGGAAACGCGCCGCAGTTTGACGACATGACGGCGCTGGTGCTGCGCCGCGGCGGCGACAGCAAGGCGGTTCTGTCGCTTGTCCTCAAAAACGACATGACGGAAACCGTGCGGCTGCTGGAGGAACTGGACGGGTTTTTCAGCGTCAACTCGGTCTCCGGCGATGCTGCGGGAGAGGCCAGACTGGTCGCGGAGGAACTGGCCACCAACGGGATAAAATACGCCTACGGCGGCGCCAGAGGCGAGGTGTTCATCCGGGTGGAGCTGGCGGGGGGGGACATAATCATAGAGGTTTCCGACACGGGAACTCCTTTTGATCCGGCATCCGCGTGCGCCGGCGCAGATAAACCCCCGCGCGACCGCGCAGAAGGCGGGGCCGGGCTGAAACTGGTGAGGAAACTGTCTTCAAGCATGAGATACCGCCGCAACGGCGGCATGAACATAACCACAGTCTGCATGGGGAGGGAAATACAATGAGCCTTGTAATGAAATCATCCGAGCGAAGGGTCGGAGTGTTTGAAGTGTCGCTTATCGGCAAACTGGACACGGGGACATACCAGCAGCTTGAACAGCAGCTTGGCCTGCTTCTTAAAAACCGCGCCAGCGCGGTGCTGCTGGACATGACGCTGCTGGACTATATCAGCAGCATGGGGCTGCGCGCTGTGTTCAAGGGAATAAAAGACATGAAAGCCTCCGGCGGCCTTCTTATGCTGACAAACCTTCAGCCGCAGATAAAAAAGGTTTTTGAAATCGCCAACGCCATAGACGACGATTCCATATTCACCAGCGTGGAAGAGGCGGACCGCTATTACGACAGCATTCAGAAACGGGTGAAAAACGGCTGACCCCGCCGGAGAGCGGACCGGCGTATGAGACGGACTTTACTGGCACTAAGTCTTGCGTTGCCGCTGGCCTGCGCGCCGGCGGCGGCCTTGATGCCGCCAAAGGTCCTCTCGTCCATCGGCCCGCCGGTGCCGACCTTTTCAACCATAGGCTATAGCAGCACCACGGTAACCTGGGGCGCCGGCACAAACCCGCCGGACACCTGGTACACCGTGCAGGACTCCACCGACGGTTACAGCACCGCGATATCCTCATGCTCCACCACCGGGCTCAACATGCTGTTTGGCGCGGGAGGCTGCGGGTCGGATCTTACCCCCAACACGGCACACGCATACCGCGTCATGGCCACCTCCGGCACCGAACACAGCGACTGGGTGTATCTGGGCATTGCGCGCACGCTTGCCGCGCCGCCCACCGGCTTTGCGTTCACAGAAGTGCTGCCAAGCTCCATGACGGTAAGCTGGGCTTATAACAACAATCCAAACGGAACGCTTTACGACCTGTGGTACAGCACATATTCCAACTTCAGCGATTCCACGCGGGTGTATCCTTATGAATCGCCCAGGAACATAACCGGCCTGCTGCAGGAAACCACCTATTACCTTAAAATCCGCGCGCAGAATTACGACGGCGTTTATTCCGATTTTGACACTCCGATATCCACAACCACGCCATACCTGCCGCCGCCCGCGGACCTTGTGCTGTCAACAGCGGCGGTCAATATCTCGTCTGTTACATGGGCATGGACGGTTACCGCCCAATTTGAGCAGTACCGCCTGAAAGACGGCAGCGGCACCGCGGTTATAAACAATCTGCCTGCGGGGACCACTTTCTGGATTGAAACGCCGCTGACGCCCAACACCACCTACACCCGCCATGCCGAATGCTGGAACGAGACAGGCTCCACCTCCTCGCTACAAGTAACCATACACACTCTGGCCGCGCCTCCGGACGTGCCGGGATTTGCCTATGTCTGGATGAGTTCCGCAACGGTGGCATGGAACGCAAACGGCAACCCCTCCGGCACGTTGTATGAAGTCTGGTACGACAGCCACAGCGACTTCGGCGAAAAGATAACCATTGCCACATCGGCGGTTTCCGCGCTGCTTTCGGGGCTGAACAGCGACACCACCTACTACGTCAAAATCCGCGCAGAGAACTGGGACGGGCTGTATTCGGTATTCTCCAGCACCATATCCACGCTTACCGCGCCTCCGCCACCTTCCGGGCTGGCGCTTTCAACGGCGGCGGTGAACATCTCCTCCATAACATGGGCTTGGACAATCGGGCAGGCCAAATACGAGCATTACCGGCTTTATACCGACACCGCCGGGATTGTGGTGGACAATCTCCCCGCGGGGACGACTTTCTGGCCGGAGACCGGGCTGACGCCCAACACCACCTACACCCGCCAGGCCGACTGCTGGAACGCCTCCGGCTCCACACAGTCGCTTGCGCTGACTATACGCACTCTGGCCAATCCGCCCGCATCGCTGATTTTTGACGGGGTGTGGCCCAGTTCCGCCGCGCTGAGCTGGTCCGCCAACACCAACCCCGACGGCACCTGGTACGAACTGTGGTACAGCACCGCCTCCGATTTCGGCGGCAGCATAACCGTGTCCACCGGCGGCGTCTATGCGGAAATTCCGGGGCTGGACGCGGACACAACATATTACGCCAGAGTCCGCGCCCAGAACGGGGACGGGATTTTCTCGGATTTCAGCGCGACAACATCCACCACCACTCCCCATCCACCCGCGCCGCTGGGGATTACGCTGTCAACCGCGGCGGTGAACCCGTCGTCCATAACCTGGCGCTGGCAGGCAGACGGCGCCAGCTACGAGCATTACCGCATTTACACAGACACCGGCGGCATTGTGGCCAACAATCTGCCGGCTGGAACCACCTTCTGGGCGGAAGACCCGCTAAGCGTCAACGCGCCCTACACCCGCAGGGCGGAATGCTGGAACAGTTCCGGCTCGGTGCTGTCGCCGTTTGTAACCGCATACACCGCGGCGATGCCGCCGTCGGCGGCGGCGTTTTCCAGCGTGTGGATGAGTTCCTTCACATTCACCTGGAGCGGCAACGGCAACCCCTCAGGCACGGCTTACGAGGTGTGGTACGACACACACTCCGATTTCAGCGAAAAGCTGTCCATCTCCACCGGCGCGGCCCCCTCGCTGACTACGGGACTGACGCCCAACGCCACCTATTATCTGAAAGTCCGCGCGCAAAATCACGACGGGGTTTATTCGGATTTCAGCGCGGCGGTGTCCACTCTGACCGTCTATATGCCGGTGCCCGCGAACCTGATTCTGTCAACGGCGGCGGTAAATCCCTCTTCCGCGACGCTGCAATGGCAGGTGCAGGCGCTGTTCGAACAGTATCGCGTATACAGCGACACCGGGGTGCTGTCCAATAACCTGCCATCCGGCACGACATACTGGATAAACGCCGCGCTTGCGCCAAACACCACCTACACCCGCTACGCGGAATGCTACAACGCGGCGGGCTCCACCCAGTCCGCAACGATAACATTCCACACGCTGGCGATGCCGCCTACCGGCTTCGCGGTGGACGCGCTGTGGTCCAGTTCCGCCACGGTAAGCTGGAACGCCAACGGCAACCCGGACGGCACGGCCTACGAAATCAAGTACTGGCGGCTTTACGAATCAACGGAAACACTGACGGCGGCCAACACATCTTCGGTCAGCATCACCGGGCTGCTGGGCGGCATGGTCTACATGGCCGCGCGCGCGGTGAACTGGGACGGGACACCGTCGGATTACGATATTTTTATCTCAACCCTGGTGGCGCCCACGGAGTATCAGGTGCAGCCCGGCGTTGAAACCGTTATACATTTCGGACGCATCACCATAACGATACGCGCAAACACATTCCTGACCCCCGCCATAGTGGCGGTGAACACGCCGGTGTCGGTTCCCCCGGGCACGGGAAAACTGGTCGCGCTGCCACAGCCGCTGGCGGTGCAGATAGAATCCTATGACCAGGCCAGCCGCGCCGCCATGCAGCCTTACGGCTGCCTCAATATTTCCTTCAACTACAACGGGCTGGATATCGGTTCTTCCGACGGAAGCAGCCTTGCCGGCGCGTATTACGACACGGCGCATTCCGAATGGTCGCCTTTCGCCACCAACAAGGACAAAACCGCGAAAACGGCGGATATGGACGCCTGCCACCTGTCCGTGTTCCAGCTTATGACCGGAGCGGCGGAATCCTCGCTTGCCAACGTAACCGTGGGCCCCAATCCGCTGCGCCCGCTGCGCGCGCCTGGCAAGGCATTCACTTTCCGCAACCTTACCGCGTCGGCCAATGTCAGGATATACACCTATACCGGCGAGCTTCTGCATGAAACCAACGCCGACGCCAGCGGCGCCGCCGTCTGGGACGGCAAGAACCGCAGCGGCAGGCAGGTCGCCAGCGGCGTTTATCTGGCGCTGATAACCTCCGGCTCCGAGAAGAAGATTATAAAGCTGGTGATAATAAAATGAGGCTCCGCCTGCTGGCTCTTGTGTTGTTTTCCGCGGCGCGCTGCGCGGCGGCCGGTTCCGACGCCGCCGGAACCTCCGGCGCGCAGTTCCTGAAGCTGGGAGTGGGGGCACGGGCCGCCAGCCTGGCCGAGGCTTACAGCGCCATGGCCTACGGCGCGGAGGCGGTGTACTGGAATCCCGCCGGCATGGCGGACTCGGACAAATACACCTCGCTTTCCTTCATGCACGCATCCCTGTTCGGGGAGCTTAGCTACGAATTTATCGGCGCGGCGCGCAATTTCGGGAGTTTCGGCGCGCTGGGAATGGGGCTGCAATATCTGTCCGCAGGCAGCATAACCGAGACCGACGACGCCGGCTATACCACGGGAACCAGCATGGCGCCAAAGGATGTTGCGCTGTCGGTGGCATACGCGCGCCGGTTCGGCTGGTGCGACATAGGATTCACCGGGAAATACATCCGCTCCACCCTTGTGGAATCCGCATCCGCCATGGCGCTGGATATCGGGCTGCGCACGGCGCCTTTCCTGAACGAAAAAATGACGCTTGCCTTCACCGAACAGAATCTGGGCGGCAAAATGAAATTCGACCAGGAGGGAGATCCGCTTCCCCAGACGACCAGATTCGGCGCGGCCTACGCCTTCTCCGACAGGACCACCGCCGGCGCGGATTTGACCATGCCCAGGGACAACAGCATGTACATCTCCGCCGGGGTGGAGACGCTGCTGCCGTTTGTCGGTTACGAACTGGCCGGGAGATTCGGCTACACCACCAAAAACGCCGGAGACGTAAGCGGCGTAAGCGGCATAGCCTTCGGCTTCGGCGCAAGGCGCGGCAATGTGGGCGTGGATTATGCCTTCGCGCCCTACGGCGCGCTGGGCGCGGCGCACAGAATCTCGCTGGAACTGCTGTTCGGGAAACGCCGGCTATCGCTTGAGGACAAGCTCAACAAATACTCCGACACCGAAACCGACGCGGAAGCGCCGGAACCGGAACCCGCGGCGAAACCGCCCAAGCCGGAGCTGCCAAAGCCGCCTTCGCCTAAACCGGCGCCCAAGCCGGAAAAAAAGCCGGAGGCCCCGAAGCAGGATGCGCCGGTTATCATCAAGCCGGATACGGACAATTCCGCCACGCCCGCCGTCCCGTCATACGAGAAAAAGCTGCGGGAATATTAGCGGCGCCTGCGGCTTTATTTGTAGAATTATGTCCTGCTATGACCACTAAAATCAGAACCGCAGACGAAGACGCCATTGTGCCCGCCGTAAAAGACATTCTGCTCGCCCTGGGCGAAGACCCCCGGCGCGAAGGCCTCCTGAAAACGCCGCAGCGCGCCGCCAAGGCGCTGCGCGAGATAACCTGCGGCTACCGCGCCGATATTGACGCGCTGTTCAACAACGCTTTCTTCAAAGTGCAGTCCGACGACCTGGTCGCGGTTACGGGCATCCACTTTTATTCCATGTGCGAGCATCACATGCTGCCGTTTTTCGGCAAGGTCCACATCGGTTATATCCCCGACGGCAAAATAGTGGGCCTGTCCAAAATGCCCAGGCTGGTCCACGCGCTGGCCGCGCGGCTGCAGGTGCAGGAGCGGCTTACCCGCCAGATAGCCGACATACTGGACAAAAAACTTTCGCCGCGCGGGGTGGCCGTCATAGTGGAGGCGCGGCATCTGTGCATGGAAATGCGCGGCGCAAAATCATCCGAGACCAACTGCGTCACCAGCGCCATGCTGGGCGAGCTCAAAAAAGACGCCGCCGCCCGCGACGAGTTCCTGCGACTCATACGCAAGACAGGCGATGTGTAGTTGCAATCCGCCGTATTTTGAGTTAGAATTATATTGTCGCGGGCGTGGTTCAATGGTAGAATGGGAGCTTCCCAAGCTCTAGACGTGGGTTCGATTCCCATCGCCCGCTCCAGATTTCAAAACAATTTTTTCGGCAATACCTCTTATCGCAGGGGCGCCGGTTAGAACACACTCCGCAGCGGCAAAAACTTGCTGTTGCTTTCCAGTGATTCTATTTGTAGACTATCCTTACGATGACAGCGTTGCCCAGAAACGCCGCAGTTTTGCGCAGAGCGCTGGCGCCAGCCGTCGCGGCGGTGTTTATGGCCTGTTCCGCCGCGCAGGCGCAGCTTGTCCAGCGGTTTAACCACACCCTGACCCTGCTTCCGAGCGGGAACTTCCTGGTCATCGGCGGAAACACCAACACCGACGATTCGCCGTCTTACACCGGCACCATACAGGAATACTCCGTAAAGGATTACGCCTATCACAATTATACGCCGCTGTGGGGGGGGGTGGCGACGCTGGCGCGCTCGTCGCACACGGCCACGTTGCTGCCCAGCGGAGACGTGCTGGTGGCCGGCGGCACAGACGACAGCGGCGTTGTAACAACCAATTCCGTCTGCACATACAATCCCACGACACATTTGCTAAGGTGGTGCGGCAGCCTCGGCGCACCGCGCACCGCGCACACCGCCACGTTGCTTAAAGACGGCACGGTTCTCATAGCCGGAGGCAGGGATGCCTCCGGGAACGCGCTGAACTCGCTTGAGCTTGTGAACCCGCTGCCCGCGGTATTGCCCACCGTAACCCCGCTTTCGGCCACGTTGGCCACGGCCAGGTGGGGCCACACCGCCACTTTGCTGCCAAGCGGCACGGTATTTTTGGCAGGGGGATATAATCCGGCGCTTGGCGCCTCGACCACAAGCTATTACATCTCAACCACCGAACTCTACCTACCGGACAAACAAAGCGTCGCCGGCGGTCCGGCGCTGGGCCGCGCACGCGCATTCCACACGGCCACAGCCATGAACAACGGCAGAGTGCTTGTAGCCGGCGGCTACAATGCCGGCAACCAATATATTTTCGGCAACTGCATGGGGTACATAGACTCAACGGAATTCTACGACCCGTACACCAGCGCCGTCATTCCCGGAGAGAATATGCCGGTGCGGCTTGCCTCCCACAGCGCGGCGCTGGATACGCAGGGAAAAGTCGTGCTTTACGGCGGACTCGGCAATGTCACCACCCAGTATTTTTCCGGTCCGCTGAAAATACAGGGAGATGTAACGAAAATATACCTGACACCGATTTCCACATACCCGTACAGCAACGGCACAATAAACTCCAACTCCGTTATTGCCCTGAGAGGCACGCATTCATGGACAATGTCGGCCACGGGCATAATAGCCAACGGCCAGGCATATTTCAGCCGCCCGTCGGATATAACGCAGCATTATATTGAGAATTCCGATTTAAACCTGGATTTTACATCTCCGATGTCGCAGCTTGTCAACCATCAGGTTCTCAAAGGCACCTTCATGGCGCCGATAACACCGGACGATTCGTTTTCATATCCGTTATACCTGCAATCACCCAGCGGGACGGCGTCATTCAAGCCCGGAGATTTTTCCGGCACCACCACAAATCCCGAAGCCTGCCAGTTGGCATTCAATGCTCCGCTGGCGGAGGGACAAACCGTCAATCTGGATCCGAACAACTCCTACTGCACACTGATGTTTACCATACCGCTTAAAGAAACCGACTACGTGGCCGACGGCACATCGCAGTTGAAGCAGGCGTATGCCATACTGCAATCCGGTACACTAACAGGGGCCTACGATGTTGGCACGCTGACCGTGGCAATCACAAGCGGGACAGCGCTCAGCGTGGGGTTGTCAACACCGGTGGTTATTAACGCGCTCACCGGGATGCCGGAAGTGCAGGTAACCATGCAGTTCGTTGGAATTGAGGGCACAATAACCACAAGCAGCGGCATCATCAACTCCAGCCCTATCACCATTGCCCCGAACATATTCGCCAACAGCGACATAGGCGGAGCGGCTTTGTATTTCATCTCCCCTGTAACAGCCAGCGACTCCTTTAACACGCAAACGGCGACTGTCGTCATAGCCGGCATGATTTCCTCGGATTTCGTCTCATACAGGGTAAACCCGGGCGGAGACAGTCTGGCAACCAACACCGGCGCGCATCACTGGGTGATAGGTGGCAGTCCCAACGCCAGCATTCCGGCAGACCCGGCCAGTTCCATGTTTGCCAATGTGTACGGCACTCTTGCAAACTCGTCTTTGTACACACCCGGTTCCATCATGCTGGCCGCCGGCGGAAAAAAATGCATACCCACCGGCGCATACCCCTATAACGATTGTTCAGGCACGGAATCCACAAATGTTTCCGGCGCCCTGTCATACTGGCCTCCGGTTTGGAACTCTGGCGCGATAATGAATTATGCCAGGGGCGGGCATACCGCAACGTTGCTCCCGGACAACCGGCTGCTTGTAATTGGCGGTTCCGATGGTTTTGCGACACACAACACCGGCGAATATTATGCCCAGGGCACAAATGTCTGGACGCTGGCAAACGGCAGGCTTTCCTTGCCTAGAACCGGGCATGCGGCGACACTCATGTCCGACGGAAATGTGCTGGTCACAGGCGGCTATACGCAAGGAGTCTCAACCGGCATAGCGGCAAACACGGATATCTATTACACTGGAGCCAACGCTTTCGTGCAAACATCCTCCATGAACACGGCAAGGCAGGGCCATACCACAGTGCTTCTGCCGTCAGGGCCGTACGCCGGAAGAGTCATGGTCATGGGCGGCAGGGCCAACAGCGGCAGTTACACCTCCTCCTGCGAGGTTTATTTCTCAACTGTAAACCCCGCGACACAGGTGAGCACCGCAGCATGGGTAACGCTGGCCTCCATGAACGCGGCGCGAACCTACCACACCGCCACGATATTGCATGATGGCAGAATACTTGTCGCCGGCGGATACAACGGCGGGCAGGCATTGTCATCCGCAGAAATATACAATCCCGCCGCCAATACATGGACAGCGGTCCATGCCATGAACACGGCGCGCTATTACCACACGGCCACACTGACAAGATTCGGCAACGTCCTTGTGGCAGGGGGAAGCAATAATCTGGGCGAAATTTTCAGCGAGGAAATATATGACCCGGACACAGACACCTGGACGCAGATGAATTTCCCGGTAAAGTACGATCTGGAAACACCATCCGTGCAGGACCGCGTGGACGTTCCGCGTTATCGTCATACCGCCACTCTGCTGCCAAACGGGAACATCATGTTCATCGGCGGGGCAAGAGCCAGCGCGGCGGGGGCGGATTCATCGCTCGTTCAGGCTCAGGGCATAGTGTCGTTGCAATACACGGAACTTCCCAACACTATGATTGGCCGCATTCTCAATCAACCAGGCTCATCATATGAACTTGGCGTTTCCAGGGTGGACCACACCACCACCATCATGCCGGACGGGAACATGATAATTGCCGGCGGATACGACGGCAACCACCATTATCTGCCCAGCACGGAAACATCCTATTTCATGGAACCGCGCGACGCCACCGACCCGCCTCTTATGCGCAGCCCCACGGAGCTTTCAGCCGACACCACCGTATACAGCAACACCGGCGCGCCGATAACGCTGCGCAGCGCGACAACAACGTTTTTCGGCATAACGGAAGCCTCCGGCGGGGGGACAAGCAACACCTCCCACAACCATCCGCGCGTCTGCATATACATGACAGACACGCCCAGCGGCTACATGCTGGACCTGAGCACCTACGTGTACGCGACCGCGCTTTTGTCCACAGACACCTACCACCCGGCGGACAGCCTGGCAAACTGGTCGCTTTTGCCGTCCTCCATAACCATAGACATTCCCAATCTGCCCAACGGCTGGTACCAGTTCCGCGTGGGAGAGAACGCGCAATACTCCAACGCATGGCCGCTGTATGTCGGCACTCCGCTGCCGGCGCTTGCAATCAGCGCGCCGGAAACCATCAACGGCGTGGCTTTCAGTTCCACCGTGGTGCACTGGAACTGGAATGCCGCTGTTCCGGCGGCCTCCACCACCACACCGTACGCCTACAGGATATTCACGTCCACCTCCAGCAGCATAGCCATCATACCCGCCGATTACACGCCTTTCTACAACGAGGGCGGCCTCTTGCCCAACACGGCCTATTCCATAATGGTGCAGACCTGCAACAATTTAAACTGCGACATGCAGACCGCGTTGGTCTCCAGCCCGACCACCTATACAATGGCGGAACCGGCCACCCCGCATCCGACGCAGGCGGTAACGGTGTCCGAATCCAGCATGACCGGCACTTGGTACGCCATACACAACCCGCCCGGAACAACATACATACTGGAAATTTCAACTGACGCGGCGTTCTCATCCACCAGCGAGATATTCACCGAAACCATAGCACAAACCGCACCCAGCACCGCGCCCATAACCGGAGCTGCGACGACGCTTATCCCAAATACCAGCTATGCCATGAGGGTTACCGCGGTAAACACCCAGGAGGTGCAAACCACTCCGCCGGTGTATCTGACCACCTCCACATACACCCGCGCCCAGGCGCCGGGCAACACCGGATTTGTCGCCGCTGAAGTCACCGCGTCCACAGCAAAGCTGGTGTGGGACCCGCAGAAAAATCCCGATTACACCCAGTATATAATCTACATGTCCACCGACCCGTCCGGGACTTCCGGCACTTTCCAGCTGCTGGTGGACACATCCACCAACCTGACGCTTTCCACTTATGTGGTTACGGGGCTGCGCTCGCAATCCACCTATTATTTCTCCGTAATGACGCAAAACAAGGCGGGCGTGAACACTCTGGTTACGCCGCTGTTCCCAAACGGCTATATTGTTACCGGCGCGGGGCCGTGCAAAGGGTCGGGGCAGTGCGCGCCGGCAGGCTCACTGGTGCTGGCGGCGGGGGATGGGCAGCTCTCCGGCGCGTTTACCGACGGGCGGACTTTGCAGCTTACCGTACCGGCAGGCGCGTTTTTGTCAACCGCCACGTTGGTTGCGGTTTCGGAGGACGCATTCGGCACCGACACCTGCGTGGGAACCGGAGCCAGCCATGTCTGCAATCACGGCGTGACCGCCTCCACCACATGCCCGTCGTTTTCAATATACACGACTGACAATATACAGCCGCGCACGCCGCTGCAAATCACCATAGGTTATTCCACAAACAACACCGCAGACGAGTTTGCCGCAATAACCGACAAAAGTCTGCTTGCGCTGGCGCGGTTAAATGATGTTAACCAATGCAAGCCGATGCAAACCACAGTAAATTCATCCGCGAAACAATTTTCCGTGGCGCTGGACAGAGTCTCCAGACTGCAAATCATACAACCTGCGCCCATAACCAATCTGGACTCCGCGTACGTATCGCCCAATCCGTTCTATCCCAACAGGGGGCAGGGCTCGGTTACTTTCCGCAATCTGCCGCCGAACACTTCGGTGCGGATATACACGCTCAGCGGGGTCAAAGTATGGGAAGGCGCGGGGTCCACCGCTATTTCCTGGCCGGGCAAGAATTCCGGCGGCGCCGACGTTGCCAGCGGGGTATATCTGGCGGTGCTCAACGGGGCGGGCGGCTCTAAAATTCTCAAGCTGGCGGTGGAAAGATGAGCCGCCTCCTTTTGGCGTCGCTGTGCGCGCTGGCCGCGCTGGCCCAGCAGGCGCGGGCGCAGGCGTTCACCGTCAACAACGCCGGCACCGCGGCGATGGATTTTCTGAACTTGGGAGTGGACGCCAAAGCCGCCGGCATGGGGGGGGCGTATACCGCAGTGGCCGAAGGCGCCTCCGCCTGCTACTGGAATCCCGCAGGATTGGTGCAGACCAACAAATATTCCGCAACCTTCATGCGCGCAAACTACGCGGCGGACATCTCATACCAGTACATGGCGTATGCGCAGAGGCTTAACTATTACTCGGTCCTGGGCGCCTCGCTGCTGATGACCAACATAGGCGACATCCCCTATGCGGACATGGACGGCACGTTGACCGGCTCCACTTTCAGCCCGCGCGACATGGCATACAATCTCACATACAGCCGCGCCATATTGGAACTGTCGGACAAGGATCACGACGTGTCCATGGGTGTTACCATGCGGTATGTCAACTCCCGGATAATGGAATCCGCCAGCGCCTATATGATGGATTTCGGCCTCATGGCCTATTATTTTTCCGAATTGCCGTACCGGCTTGGCTTTGTGCTGCAAAATCTCGGGCGCGGCCCGCAGTTTGACCAGCAGGTGGATCCGCTGCCACTTAACGTAAAGCTGGGCGGCTCCATATCGCCGTTCCCGGATTTTCTGGTGGCAAGCGATTTGGTGCTGCAGAAAGCCGGGCCATATTATTTCACACTGGGAGCCCAATACAGCACCATTGCCCAGGAAAACATGCGCCTGAGCCTGCGCGCCGGCATCAACTCGCAGCAGATGAAGATAACCGGCGGAGCAAGCGGCATTTCGCTTGGCGCGGGCATAGGCCTGCAATTTTTCAACCTGGACTACGCATTCGTGCCGATGGGGGAACTGGGCTACACCCACAGAATTTCGCTGAGCTTTGACTTCCCGTACTGGCTGCCTGTGTTCCAGCGCAAGGACAAGACGGTGTTCAGCGAATTCCAAGAAATAGCGCCGTCGGCTGCCGCTCAATAGGCCGGGGAGCGCATGCCCACCGCGACCGCAAATCAACGAACAGAGAGGGATAGTATGAATAAACTCAATGAGCGCGCGTTCGCGCTCAGCCTTGGCATCGTGTGGGGCGCAAGCATATTCCTGCTTGGCCTGATAAACATTTTCTGCGGCTGGGGCAACGGCATAGCGCAGGCGATGTCAACTTTCTACATCGGCTACAAGCCCACTTTTGCGGGCAGCATTGTCGGCGGGATATGGGGCTTTGCCGATGCCGGCATCGGCGGCCTGCTGGTCGCCTGGCTTTACAACAAGTTTTCCGGCGCGAGCGAATAGCAGTTGCCGCGCATCGGCGGCTGGCGGCGCGTTTTTTTGCTTTTGCGCGCCGCATTTTGTAGAGTAACAGGAAATGCGCGCATGAAATTGGCGCATATCTTAAACCCGTTGCCGCAGCAGGAAAACGGGTAAGACAAGGGGAATATGATGAGAACATTGTCATTTGCTATCGCGGCGGCGGTTGCGTGCCCGGTGCTGGCATCGGCGCAAGCCGGCGCTGCCGCGGTAAAAACAGCGGAAAAGGCCAAAAGCGCTCCCAAGGCCGAACAGAAGGCGGGAGACAGCGTGTTCTACTCGCTCGGATACTGGGCGGGGCAGGGGCTGGACATATTCATGCTCACCCCCGATGAATACGCAAAGGTACAGAAAGGTTTCGCCGACGCGGCCCAGGGCAAAAAACCGGCAAAGAATTTCGAGGACGCGCAAAAAGACATAGAAACCATGGCGCAGGACAGAAGCCCGAAACATATCGCCCTCATGAAGGAAAAGGGCAAAAAATTCGCCGGCAAGGCCGCCCAGGAAAAGGGCGCGGCGGTTCTGCCGGACGGCGTGGTCATAGTGCCGGTTAAAGAGGGCACAGGCGCATCTCCCGCGATTACCGACACCGTGAAAGTGCATTATCACGGCACGCTTATAGACGGCCGGGTTTTTGACAGTTCGGTAAAGCGCGGCACGCCGGCGGTGTTTCCGCTCCAGGGCATAATACCCTGCTGGGCCGAGGCGCTGCAGAAAATGAAAGCCGGCGGCAAGGCCAAACTGGTCTGCCCCTCCGATACCGCCTACCGCGACGAAGGACGCCGCCCCAAAATACCCGGCGGCGCGACGCTGGTTTTTGAAGTGGAACTGCTTGAGATCATGCCGCCGGCCGCCCCGCAGGAAGCGGCGCCGGCCCAGGCTCCCGCCGCTCCGGCGGCTTCCGCGCAGCCCGCGGCGGACAAAAAGACGGACAAATAAACCATTGAGCGATGCGGCGGGCGGAGCAAACTCCGCCCGCCGCTGTTTTATCGGAGGCCGCGCATGAGCATCGGGAAAAAGCTGTTTCAGGTCAAATCAATAGACGAACTTATCTGTCTTTCCTCGGACAAAGACCATTCTCTGAAGAAAAGCCTGACCGCGCTGGACCTGACGCTGCTTGGAATAGGCGGCATCATAGGCGCGGGGATTTTCGTGCTTACCGGCCAGGCCGCCGCGCAGTATGCCGGCCCCGGCATAGTTTTATCCTTCATTTTCTCCGCATTCGGCTGCGCTTTCGCGGGGCTTTGCTACGCGGAATTCGCCGCCATGCTGCCGGTGGCGGGCAGCGCCTACACCTACGCCTATGCAACTCTGGGCGAGCTTGCCGCTTGGATAATCGGCTGGGACCTGATACTGGAATATCTTTTCGGCGCGGCCACGGTGGCGGTGGGCTGGTCGGGATATGTGGTAAGCTTCCTGCGCGATTTCGGCATAAACCTGCCGCCGGAGCTTACCAACGCCTGCGGCGCGCATCTGGTGCAGGCGCCGGGACAGGGCTGGGTAATACTCTCCCGGGAGGCGGCCTCCGCCCTCGCCGCCAAAGGCTTAGACGTGGCGGCGCTGCCGCACTGCATGGGCATAATAAACCTTCCCGCTATGCTTGGCATAGCGGCGGTAACGGCGCTTCTGGTGGTAGGCATAAAGGAATCGGCCAAATTCAACAGCGTCATCGTGGGCATAAAGGTGGCGGTGGTGCTGATGTTTATCGCCTTCGGGTTCAAGTTCATCAACCCCGCCAACTGGTCGCCCTTCATACCGCCCAATGCCGGCCCGTTCGGCGAATTCGGCTGGAGCGGCATTCTGCGCGGCGCGGGCGTCATCTTTTTCGCCTATATAGGCTTTGACGCGGTCTCCACCACCGCACAGGAAACCAAAAACCCGCAGCGCGACATGCCCATAGGAATTCTGGGCTCGCTTGCGGCGTGCACGGTGCTCTACATTCTAGTCGCGCTGACGCTTACCGGCATAGTCAGCTACAAATTGCTCAACGTGCCGGACCCGATGGCCGTGGGCGTAGACGCCGCGGGGCAGGGGCTTATGTGGCTTAGGCCGTTTGTGAAACTGGGCGCGGTGGCGGGGTTAAGCTCGGTGATGCTGGTGCTGTTGCTGGGCCAGCCGCGCATATTCTTTTCCATGTCCAACGACGGGCTGCTGCCGCCGGTGTTCCGCAAGGTGCATCCGAAATTCAGGACGCCGCATATAACAACCATGGTAACCGGCGCGCTGGCGGCATTGCTTGCCGGGCTGCTGCCCATAGGGATACTGGGGGAAATGGTCTCCATCGGCACATTGCTGGCTTTTGCGATAGTCTGCGCGGGGATTTGGATACTGCGCCGCACCCAGCCGGAGCGGGCGCGCCCGTTTAAGACGCCGCTGGTGCCTTTCGTGCCGGTGATGGGCGTGCTGATTTCGCTGGGCCAGATGGCGTCGCTTCCCTGGCAGACATGGGTGCGGCTTGTAGTCTGGATGATTCTGGGGATTGTCATATATGCCGCCTACGGCATGAAAAACAGCGCGCTGCGCTGCGCCCCGCAAGACAATCCCAAATAGCGCTGCGGCGGGACAAACCGGTCATGCGCGCGCAGCGCCCAATTGCATGAAACTTGAAGAAATTCTGCGCCGGCACTGGGGCTATTCGTCTTTCCGCCCGCTGCAACGTGAAGCGGCGGAATTCGCGTTGTCCGGCAGGGACTGCCTGCTGGTCATGGCCACCGGCGGCGGCAAAAGCCTCTGCTACCAACTGCCTGCGGCGGCGGGGCGCGGACTTGTTGTAGTCATCTCCCCGCTTATCGCGCTTATGGACGACCAGACAGCCGCCGCGCGCGAGGCGGGGCTGGCGGCGGACGCGCTGCATTCAAACCTGGACACTGAACAGCGCCGCGCCGCCTACCGCAGCCTGGCGGCGGGCAGGACGCAGCTTCTGTATGTCAGCCCCGAAAGGCTTCTGGCCGGGGATTTATTTGAATTCGCCACGCAACCAATTCTTTTCGCCATAGACGAGGCGCACTGCGTCTCCCACTGGGGCCACGAATTCCGCCCCGAATACCGCCGCCTCACCCAGGTGATGGACAGGTTTCCCTCGGCAGCCCGCATGGCGCTGACCGCAACCGCCACGCCGGAAGTCCAGCAGGACATCCGGCGGCAGCTTGCGCTGCGCGAGCCGGCGCTGCTGTGCGGCCACCCGGACAGGCCCAACCTTATTTACCGCGCCTTCCCGCGCGGCGACCAGTTGGGGCAGACACTGGACATAGTGTCGCGGCACAAAGGGGAGGGGGGAATAGTCTACGCGCAAACCCGCAAAGAGGTGGAGCGGCTGGCCGGCGGGCTTAAACGTGCGGGAATTTCCTGCGCGCCTTACCACGCCGGCCTTTCCGCACAGGAGCGGGCGCAGGCGCAGGACGGCTTCGTGCGCGAGCGCATAGACGTCATCGCCGCCACAATCGCCTTCGGCATGGGCATAGACCGCTCCAATGTGCGATATGTGATACATGCCAACACGCCGCGCTCGGTGGAACATTACCAGCAGGAATCCGGCCGCGCGGGGCGCGACGGCCTTCCGGCGGAATGTGTTCTTTTGTTTTCGGCCCCGGACCTTGCCATGCACCGCCGGCTGGCGCTGGCCGACGGCGCGCTCCCGCCGGAACGGCGCGCGGCCATAGAACGGCAGATAGCCGGCATAGGCCGCTACGCCGTCTCGCCCTTATGCCGCCACCGGCTGATAGCGAAGCATTTCGGCGCGGAATATGACGCGCAAAACTGCAATGCCTGCGATGTCTGCCTCGGCGAGACCAAAGCCCTGCCGGAGGAAGAGGCCGTCCTGACCGCAAAGAAAATCCTCAGCGCCGCCTGGCGCACAGAAGGCCGCTTCGGCTCGGTATACGTGTCGGACCTGCTGCTGGGCAAAGACGACGGGCGCGCCTCGCGCAACGGCCACGACAAGCTGAAGGTTTTCGGCCTGCTCAAAGATGCCGGCAGGACGGCGGTGCGCTCCTGGATAGACCAGCTTATAGTGCAGGATTTCCTGGCCGTGGAAGAGCGCGACAATTATCCCCTTTTGAAAATAACCGAAGCCGGGCGCGCCTTCTGCCGGGGGGAGGGGGGCGTGCAGCTGGGCGTTCCCGCCGCGCCGCCGCGCCGCGCCGGGAAAAAATCCAAAACGGCGCAGCAGGCCGCCCTATCCCCGGACCAGGAGTTGTTTGCGCGGCTGCGCCAGTTGCGCCGGCTTATCGCCGACAGGCTGGGCCTGCCGCCCTATGTGGTGTTTCACGACGCGGCATTGGCCGACATGTCCGCCGCCAAGCCGGCGACGCCGGAGGCTTTCCTGGAAATAAAAGGCGTGGGCGAAGCCAAGATGGCGCGCTACGGCGCCGCTTTCCTGCGCGTCATAGCAGGCGATTCCCCCGAATCCGCCGCCGGACAAGTGAACTCGTAACAAGGGAATTTTTTTCCTGACTTCGCCAATCCTCTCTAAAATCAGCCCGTCCTCGTCGGAGGGGTATTGGAATTTGGGTGTCCCGTTGATAAAATATAGTTATGTTTGTCAGGAAGAAACGCAACAAAAGCGGTTCTGT
>Ga0265297_10001080_pt1 | contig 67846 bp, 65 predicted proteins | sample Munlanlwell13791_FD_192502 | JGI IMG/M metagenome (GOLD analysis project Ga0265297, IMG submission 192502) | Leachate microbial communities from a municipal landfill in Southern Ontario, Canada - Leachate well 137-91 | ecosystem: Engineered > Solid waste > Landfill > Unclassified | place... | reverse complement strand
GTGGACCAGCTGGTCGAGCGGTGCAGCGCCCTCGGCATCGCCGACCGCATCGAGATCGTCGCCGGGACCAGCATCGCCTTCGCCGCCGACCTCGACCTGCTGCTCGCCCCCTTCGTCGCCTTGGATGCCCATGACGTCGTGACGGCGACCCAGGTGGGCACGCCGGCCGTCGCCCTGCGCGGCACGGCGGCGCACCGGCGCTTGGCGGCCGACGCCCTCGTCGGCATCGGCCTCGGCGCCCATGTCGCGGAGAACGTCGACGAATTCGTCGCCCTCGCCGTCTCCCTGATCGGCAATGCCGCGGCGCGCCGCGCGGCTGCGGCCCGCGTGAGCGAGGCGGCGGCCAGCGCCCCGGCCTTCCGGCCCGCGGCCTTCGCCCGCGCCGTCCTGGCGGAGGCGACGGCATGAGCGGATTCGACCAAGCCTCGTCCCTGGCCGCACTGGCGGCCCGTTTCCCCGCGGTCGGCGCCCACTTGCCCCAGGGCGAAACGGTGAGCCGGCTGGTGCGCGACGCCGCCGGCCGGGCGATCGACATCGACCTCGGCGGCGGCACGCTCTACGGCGGCGACGGCGTCGCCACGACGGAAGATCAGCTCGAGAAATTCGCCGTCAAGCCGCTGCAGTTCTTCACGGCGGATCTCGGCGCCACCAACCTGGGCAGCCCGATCTCGGCCCGCATGCGCGACAGCATGATGGCCGGCCTCAAGGCCAACGGCATCGAGACGATGTCGAACAAGCCGGATTACGAGGGCAGCTTCCTGGTCGTGCTCGGCGTCGGCCTCGGCCATCACCTGATCCCGCTGGTCGAGACCACCAAGGCCCGCTCGGTGCTGATCTGCGAGCCGGTCCCGGAATTCCTGGTCCATGCCGCGGCCGTGGTCGACTGGGCCCGGCTGTTCGAGATCGCGGAGCAGCGCGGCATCACCGTGCAATTCACCCTGGCCGACCAACCGGACCTGATCGTCCAGGCGGTCAGCGCATTGGCCGCCCGGGTGGGCGAGCCCTTCATCGACGGCGCCTTCGTCTTCGCTCATTACCCGTCCTGGGTGCTGACCGAAGTGCGCGATCGCCTGCCCATGGTGATCGAGCATCTCTTCATCTCGAAGGGTTTCTACGAAGACGAGCTGAAGATGTTGACCAATGCCACGGCCAACATGCAGCGCTACGATTTCCGCGTGATCGACGCCAAGCCGAAGCCGGTCCGGTCGGAAACCGCACTGATCGTCGGCTCCGGCCCGTCCTTCGACCGCACGCTGCCCGACCTGAAGCGTCTTTCGGCGGAAGGCGTGGTCTTTTCCGGCGGCACCAGCCTGCGCGCCTGTCTGCGCAACGGCATCCGCCCGCGCTTCCACTGCGAACTCGAAAACGGCGAGCCGACCCTCGAAGTCCTGAGCGAACTGGCCCGGGAATTCGATTTCTCGGGGATCACGCTGATCGCCTCCTTCACGGTCCATCCCGATGTCGCCGCGCTGTTCGACGAGGTCTGCTTCTTCTTCCGCGATGCCGTCGTCTCGACCCGCGTCCTGGCGCCGCCGCGCCACGAGATCCTGGGCGCCGCGCCGACCTGCGTGAACACGGCGCTGCGCCTCGGCGCCGCCATGGGCTTCGTCGACTTCGTGCTCTTCGGCACCGACTGCGGCTCGAAGCAGGGCCAGTCGAAACACGCCAAGGACACGATCTACAATCTTCAGGAAAAGCACCGCGCGCACGACCGCAAGACCCAGTACAACCAGGTGATGCCGGGCAATTTCGGCGGCACGGCGCAATGCGACTGGGTCCTCGCCCTGTGCAACCGGATGCTGGCGGACGCCACCGGCCACCTCAATCTCAACGTTTTGAACACGGCCGACGGCGCGCGCATCGCCCATACCAAGCCCAAGGTCGCCTCGAGCATCCGCCGTCTGCCGGTGGCAGCCGATTTCGCGCGCCTCACCCGCGACCTCGAGCGGATCACCGCGCCCTATCGGGCCGGCGAATTCCTCGCCCGCTGGGGCGGCGGCCCCCTGGCCGGTAAGGCCGACGCCTTCTACGAAGACCTGCTTGCCGTGATCGACGCCGCGATCGCCGAGGGCGACGACCTGGTCGCCTTCTGGCACCGCTTGGTCCGCTTCCTGAACGAGGCCGGCACGCGCTACGGCAACCTCCAGCACATCGCCGAAGGCTCGCTGCGCTCCATGCCGAAGATCGGCATGTATTTCATCCACCGCGTGACGGATCCGGAAAAACGTGCCAAAATGGTGACATTCTTCCTGGAGGAATACCGCGCCTCGGTCGTCTTCATGCGCGAGGGCACAGCGGAACTCCTGAAACGGATCGACGGCGAGACGTCGACCGTCGCGCGCGCCCTGGGCGCCACCGGCGGCTGACAGAGGATCGAGGACAGGACGATGGTTTCGGCGGTCTATCTCGGCGGCACTGCGGCTCAGCAGAAGCAGGCCGTGTCCGATTCGCTGGACCAGGTCTACACGCTGATCAAGGCCGGGCTTGAGACGCGCAAGGCCAAGGAACTGGCCAAGGTCCAATATACCTATACGACCCAGTCCAAACTGCCCGCCCTGCAGGCAGAGATCGACCGTCTTTCGACCAACCGCGACGCCGCCTCGGACGCGGTCTCGTCGCTGAAATCGGCCCATGAGAGCGCGATCAAGGTCCTCGACCATTTGAACAATGCCTCGGCCGCGGCCAAGGCCGGCAATACCGCGGCCTTCGATTCGGCGATCACCCAGATCAACATCCTGGTCGGCAGCCGGGCCACCGATGACAGCAACCTGATCGGCAATTCGGGCTCCGGCCAGACCGGCTCGAAGACCTTTTCCCTGAACGCCGGCACCGCCGACATGCTGGTCGCCCTGCAATCGCTCGGCACCTCCTACCTGCTGACCGACCAGAACACCGGGGCCCGGATGACGCCGGACTTCTATACCCAGACGCTGACGGTGGGTAACGGCCAGAAGGTGGCGCTGTCCCAGCTCTCGCTGGTGTCGCGGACCGACAATTCGGTGACCTTCACCGACGGCACCAGCACCTGGTCCGCCGACCTGCAGACCGGCGGGCTGCCGCTCGGCTCGTCCTTCCTCTATGGCGGGCTGACCGGCGACGGCCAGACCCGGGCGCTGTCCGATATCAATGCCGCCATGAAGATCGTCGCCAAGGCGGTCGGCACGCTCGGCAACACCAATCTCCAGGCCGAAGTCGGCATCGCCACGCTGCAGGGCCAGCTCGATACCCTGGGGGACCAGGCGCAGACCCTGAATACGCAGGAATCCGACGCCCAGGCCGCCGCCCTCAAGGCGATCAACACCCGCTATTCACTGCTGGAGAGCAATATCGCCTTCGCCGCCCAGGCGCAGCGCGAGGTGATCGGCGCCGTGATCGGCGAAGACCAAATAACCAGCCAGAGTGTCTTCGACATCATGGGGACTTCCTACTCCTCGACCTGAGGCCGAGGAGGACGTCCCGCCGCTTGGCCCGTGGCCAGGAAGGCCGGTCAGGCCCTGTCCTTGCTCAGGATCGCTTCCGACATGTTGAGGTTCAGCGCGATCAGCTTGTCGAGGACCTCTTCCTCGATATTGCGCTGGAACAGCGTCGCCGCCTTGGCCGCGAAGGTAGTGGTACGGTTGACGAAATCGACCGTCTCGAGCGGCAGTTCCATGCCACGCGCCGTCACCTCGTTGGCGAGGCTGAGCCACAGCTCGGCATTATGCGCCAGCGCCTCGGTCACCGCGGTCAGGGCTGCCCGCGCCTGATCCAGCACCACCGCCTGCTGCAGGAAGGGGAAAGCCGACTCCTCGACGGGGGTCAGTTTTTCGTCTGCCGATTCGCTCATGGGGCTGGGCCTCCTGTTGTCCCCGCGATCCTGTCGCCTGTTTCGTAAAGGATCGGTGAACGCACCACTTTCAGTAGCCGGCGGCGGCGTGCGGATTTTCCCCGTCGAGCGACAGGAGTGTGTCGTAGAGCTCCGGCCGGCGGTCGCGGAACACGCCCCAGGAGCGGCGCTGACGTGCCGTGGCGTCGAGGTCGAAGGTCGCGGTCAGCACCGTCTCGCTCGCCCGGTCGGCCTCGGCCACCTTGGCCCCGGTCGGATCGGCGATGAAGGAGGAACCGTAGAAAGTGATCGCGGTGCCGCGCTTGCCCGCTTCGGTCCCGATCCGGTTCGAGGCGACCAGGGGCATCAGATTGGCACCGGCATGACCCTGCATGACACGTTGCCAATGGGCCGCGGAATCGAGCGTCGGGTCATGCGGCTCCGAACCGATCGCGGTCGGATAGAACAGGATTTCGGCGCCCATCAGCGCCATGGCCCGCGCCGCCTCGGGAAACCACTGGTCCCAGCAGATGCCGACGCCGATCCGGGCATAGCGGCTGTCCCAGACCTGAAAGCCGGTGTCGCCGGGCGAGAAATAGAATTTCTCGGTATAGCCCGGACCATCCGGAATATGGCTCTTCCGGTAGTTGCCGAGCACGGCGCCGTCGGCATCGACGATGGCGACCGAATTGAAGAAACTCTGCCCCGCCCGCTCGAAATAGGAGACCGGCAGCACGACCTCGAGCTCCGCCGCGAGGCGGGCGAAATGGGCGACCAGCGGATTGTCCTCGAGGGGGGCCGCGAGATCGAAGAAATCGTGGATCTGGTCCTGGCAGAAATAGGGCGTCTCGAAGAGTTCCTGGATCAGCACGATCTGGGCGCCTTCGCCCGCCGCCTTGCGCACCAGGGCCTCGGCCCGGGCGATATTGCCTGCCAGATCCCAGTCACAGGCCATCTGGGTCGCCGCCACCGTCACGTTCCGCATCACGCTCTCCCCTTCGCTCGGGGGGAAGTCTGCCCGATCAATGTTGCGTTTTGAAGCCGCAGAGCTGGTCGCAGGGCACGCCGTCGCCGTCGCGGTCCAGGTCGGTCTGATGGCAGCGCTCGAAATAGAAATAGGCTTCGGTGCAGTCCTTCATCTCGCGGCAGAAATGCTTCTCGCCGCAATAGGGCTTGCCGGCCGCGGCCTGGGCCGGAGCGGCGAGCAGAAGGCAGAGGACGACCACGCGCATGGCCCGATTGTAGCCGACACTGCTTGCCCGCCAAGGGCGGTTGGCGGCAGGATGGGCGCCCCGAGGAGAATGTGATGGCGCCGACTTTGCAATCCACCCCGCGTGCAGATGGCTTCCGCATGCCGGGCGAATTCGAGCCGCACCAGGGCTGCTGGATGATCTGGCCGGAACGCTGCGACAATTGGCGGAACGGGGCCAAGCCGGCGCAGGAAGCCTTCGCCGCGGTCGCCGCCGCGATCGCCGAGGGCGAGCCGGTCAGCGTGCTCGCCTCCGCCCGGCAGTTCGTCAACGCCCGCCGCCGGCTGCCTGCGCATATCCGCGTGGTCGAGGTGACGACCGACGATTCCTGGTGCCGGGATACGGGGCCCAGTTTCGTGACCGACGGCGCCGGGCGGCTCCGCGGGGTCGACTGGGGCTTCAATGCCTGGGGCGGGCTCTATGCCCCCTGCGACCAGGACGAGCTGGTCGCCGCCAAGATCCTGGAGATCGAGCGCGTGCCGCGCTACCGGGCACCCCTGATCCTGGAAGGCGGCTCGATCCATGTCGACGGCCAGGGCACGGTGCTGACCACCGAGGAATGCCTGCTCAACCCGAACCGCAATCCCGACCTGTCGCGGTCCGAGATCGAGCGCCACCTGAAGGATTACCTCAACGTCGAGACCGTGATCTGGCTCGGCCCGGGCCTCCATCTCGACGAGACCGACGGCCATATCGACAATCTCGCCTGCTTCGTGAAGCCCGGCGTGATCGCCTTGACCTGGACCGACGACACCGAAGATCCGCAATATGCGATCTCCAAGGATGCGTTGGAGCGCCTGGAAAAGGCGCGCGACGCCCGCGGCCGCACCTTCGAAGTGGTGAAGCTGCCGCTGCCCGGGCCGCTGTTCCGCACGCCCGACGAGGGGGCGGGGATCGATTTCGGCGGGCTCGACGACGACGGCGAGCAGGAGCGCGACATCGGGCTTCGCCTGGCCGGCTCCTACGCCAATTTCTACATCGGCAACGGCACCGTGGTGATGCCCCTCCTGGACCCCGCGACCGACGGCACGGCCCAGGAAATCCTGACCCGCCTGTTTCCGGACCGCCGCGTGATCGCGGTGCCGGGGCGGGAAATTCTGCTCGGCGGCGGCAATATCCACTGCATCACCCAGCAACAGCCGGCCGGCCGCCCCGCCTGAGACGAAAGAGACGAGAGAGGACCTGTCATGGATATTTCGCGGATCGACGCAAGGCTTCGGGACCTCGGCATCACCCTGCCGACCCCGACCGCCCCGGTCGCCAACTATGTGCCCTTCGTCGTCTCGGGCAACCTGCTCTTCGTCTCCGGGCAATTGCCGATGGGGCCGAGCGGGCTGGTCAAGGGCAAGCTGGGCGCCGAATTGGATGCCGCGGCGGGCAATGCCGCCGCCCGGCTCTGTGCCATCAACCTGATCGCCCAGGCGCGGGCGGCGCTGGACGACGACCTCGACCGGGTGCGCCGGGTCGTGAAGCTGGTCGCCTTCGTCTGCTGCACCGATGGCTTCGTGGACCAGCCGAAGGTCGCCAACGGCGCCTCCGACCTCTTCGTCGAAGTCTTCGGTGACGCCGGGCGCCATGCCCGTTCCGCCGTCGGCACCAATGCCCTGCCGCTCGGCGCCGCGGTCGAGGTCGAGGCGATCTTCGAGTTCGAATGATGCTGCCGAAGGGTGACACGCCCGCCCTGCAAGCCTATCGCTGGATGGTGCTGGCGCTGCTCAGCCTGGGCATCGGCGCCTTCGTCGCCTATGCCAAGGCCGGCCGCCTGCCGCCCGAAGACGACCACCGCCGCCTGATCCGGACGACCGTGGTGCAGGCGGGCGGGCTCTTCCTGCTCGGCCTTCTGCTGACGCCGACGCCGGCCGGCCTGTTCGTCCAGGCGGCCGCGCTGGCCTGGTATCTCTATCGTTACGCCCGGGGTTCGGTCCTGGCCGAGACGGAGGTTCTGCCATCATGATGCCGGACTGGCTGACCCGTGTCCCGGTCGCCCACCGCGGTCTGCACGACAAGGCGAAGGGCATCCCCGAGAACAGCCGCGCCGCCTTCCTGGCCGCGGCCGAGGCGGGCTATGCCATCGAGCTGGACATCCAGGTCTCGGCCGACGGCGTGCCCATGGTGTTCCACGACGACACCCTGCCGCGCCTGACCGGCGAAACGGGCCGGGTCGACGAGCGGCCGGCGGCGGAACTTTCCGCGTTGCACCTGTTCGGCACGGCGGAGACCATCCCGACGCTGGCCGAGGTACTGGCCCTGGTCGGCGGGCGGGTGCCCTTCCTGATCGAGGTGAAGGCCGCGCGGGGCAAGGTCGGCCCGCTCGAGGCCGCGACCGCGGCGGCCTTGGCCGATTACCGCGGGCGTTTCGCCGTGCAGTCCTTCAATCCGCAGTCGCTGCTCTGGTTCAGGCGCCATGCCCCCCAGGTCCGCCGCGGCCAGATCGCCATGGATTTCCGCATGGACGACGAACCCCTGAAGCTGCACGAGAAATGGGTGCTCACCCATATGCTGTTCAACCGCTTCGTGCGGCCCCATTTCATCGCCTATGACATCAATGCCGTGCCCAACCGGGCGACCCGGCGCGCCCGTGCCCAGGGCCTGCCCCTGCTGACCTGGACCGTGCGCACCCCGGCCGAGCGCAAACGCGCCGCCGATTTCGCCGACAACATCATCTTCGAAGGCTTCCGCCCGTGAGCCCCGGCCTGCTGCTGGTGACCGGCGGCAGCCGCGGCATCGGCGCCGCCATCTGCCGCCAGGCCGCGGCCGCCGGCTATGCCGTCGCCGTGAACTACGCCCGCGACGCCGCCGCGGCCGCAGCCCTGGTCGCGGAAATCGAAGCATCGGGCGGCAGGGCCGCCGCCTTCGCCGCCGACATCGGCGATGCCGCCACCATTCCCGGCCTGTTCGAAGCGGCGGAAGCGCGCCTCGGCCCGCTCGCCGGTCTGGTCAACAATGCCGGCATCACCGGCGGCTTTTCCCGCGTCGCCGAGCTCGATCCCGCGGTTGCCGCACGGGTGCTGGCGGTCAATGTCACGGGCACCATGATCGCGGCACGGGAGGCGGTGCGCCGCCTCTCGACGGCGCGGGGCGGCGCGGGCGGTGCCATCGTCAATGTCTCGTCGCGGGCGGGCCAGCTCGGCAGCCCGGGCGAATGGGTCCATTACGCGGCCTCGAAGGGCGCGGTCGACACTTTCACCCTCGGCCTCGCCCGCGAAGTGGCGGCGGAAGGGATCCGGGTCAATGCCGTCGCCCCCGGCCTGATCGAAAGCGATCTCCATGCCGAGGCGGGCGATCCCGGCCGGCCGGCACGCTTGGCGCCGCAGATTCCCATGGGCCGCGCCGGCACGGTGGACGAAGTGGCGGCCGCCGTGCTCTTCCTGCTCTCGCCGGCCGCCTCCTATGTCACGGGGGCGGTGCTGGAGGTCGGCGGCGGGCGCTGAAGCACAAGCGCTCTAGCCATTTCGGGCGGCGTCCCCATAATGGCCGGCACCCTTCTGCCTTCGAGTGCCGATGCAGATCTACCTGCCTATCGCCGAACTGTCGGTCGACGTCTTCATGCTGCTCGGCATCGGCGGTGCGGTCGGCTTCCTGTCCGGGCTGTTCGGCGTCGGCGGCGGCTTCCTGATCACGCCCTTGCTGATCTTCATCGGCGTGCCGGCCCCGGTCGCCGTGGGCACCGGGGCGCAGCAGGTCGTCGCTTCCTCCGTCTCGGGCGTGATGGCGCATTGGCGGCGCGGCACGGTGGACGTGCCCATGGGCCTGGTGCTGACCGCGGGCGGCCTGGTCGGCTCCGGTCTCGGCTCCTGGGCCTTCGCGGTGCTGCGCAAGGCGGGCACGGTCGATGTCGTGGTCTCGATCGCCTATGTCATCTTCCTCGGCACGATCGGCGGTCTGATGTTCGTCGAATCGGCCAATGCCCTGTGGCGCCAGCAGCGCGGGCGGGTGCGGCGGCGCAAGCTGCACCAGCACACCTGGATCCATGGCCTGCCCTTCAAGATGCGGTTTCGGAAGTCGCGCCTCTATATCAGTGCGCTGATGCCGCTCGGCATCGGTTTCTTCATCGGCGTGCTCTCGGCCATCATGGGCGTCGGCGGCGGCTTCATCCTGGTGCCGGCGATGATCTACCTGCTGGGCATGCCGACCCAGGTGGTGGTCGGTACTTCGCTCCTGCAGATGATCTTCGTCACCGCCTCGGTCACCTTCCTGCAGGCCTGGACCAACCAGTCGGTCGACATCCTGCTGGCCAGCCTGCTGCTGGTCGGCTCGGTGATCGGCGCGCAATTCGGCAGCCGGGTCTCGCTCCGGCTCAAGGGCGAGCAGCTCCGCGTCCTGCTGAGCCTTCTCGTGCTCGCGGTCGGCATGCGCCTGGCGGTCGATCTCCTGATCCGGCCGAACGAGATCTTCTCGATCAGCCTGATCGGCGGGGCGCGCTGAGATGCGCCGCCTGCTGCTCCTGCTCCTCGCCCTGCTGGCAGCGCCGGCGGCGACCCGGGCCGACAGCCTGGTGACCGACCTCTCGCAGCGCCTGATCGCCATCACCTCGAGCTTCACCGGCTCGTCGATTCTGGTCTTCGGCTCGGTCATTCCGGAGGGACCGGGCAAGCGCGACGTGGTGATCGTGCTGCGCGGGCCGGAACAGTCGATCCGGGTGCGGCGCAAGGAGCGGAGCTTCGGCATCTGGATCAATACCGACGTCCGCACTTTCGACGGCGTGCCGGCCTTCTATTCCGTGGCCTCGACCCGGCCGCTTCCCGAGATCGGCGCCGAACCCGACCTGGCGCGCCAGCAGATCGGCCTCGACGCCCTCAAGCTCCGCCCACGCGGTGCCGCCGCGGACGATGCCGAGGCCCAGGATTTCCGCGCCGCCCTGCTCCGCCTGCGCGGGCGCCAGGACCTGTTCCCGGCCCAGGCGCAGCCGGTCACCTTCCTCGGCCCCAGCCTGTTCAAGGCGGAATTCGGTTTCCCCTCGAATGTGCCGGTCGGCAGCTACAAGGTGGAGATCTATCTGTTCAAGGACGGCACGCTGATCGGCGCCAATTCCTCCGCCCTCTTCGTCGACAAGACCGGGCTGGAGCGCTGGATCTACAAATCGGCCAACAATTACCCCGCCCTCTACGGCATCGCCGCCATCGCCGTCGCCATCGCCATGGGCTGGCTGGCAGCGGTCGTCTTCAGAAAGACCTGAGCCTTGTTCTTCGTCCTCTCCAAGATCTTCTGGATGCTGGCGGCGCCCATCTCGCTCACCTGCGTGCTGGCGGCCCTGGCCCTCCTGTGCCGGCTCGTCACCCTGCGGCGGACCGGCAATGCCCTGGCCTGGAGCGCCCTCGTCCTTCTGCTGTTGCAGGCGGCGACACCGCTCGGCCCGATGGCGGCGGCGGCGCTGGAGCGCCGCTTTCCGCCCCATCCGGAGCTGCCGGCCGAGATCGCCGGCATCGTGGTGCTGGGTGGCGGCGTCGATTCCGACAAGTCGGAAGCCTGGGGCATCCCTGTATTGACCTATGGCGCCGGGCGCCTGACCGGGGCCGCCACCCTGGCCGGACGCTTCCCCGGCGTGCCGGTGATCTATGCCGGCGGCTATGGAGCGCTGGGGACGCCGACCTATACCGAGAACGACGTCGCGCGCGACCTCCTGCCCCGGCTCGGCATCGATCCGGCCCGGGTGAAAGTCACCACCGTGTCGCGCAATACCTATGAGAACCAGCTGGTCGCGCGCGAGGTGGCGGGCGACATCGCCAGCAAACCCTGGATCCTGGTCACCAATGCGCTGCACATGCCGCGCTCGGTGGCGATCTTCCGGACCGCCGGCTGGAACGTGATCCCCTGGCCGGTCGATCCGCTGACCGAAGGGCCGGAGGCCGCCTGGCGGCCGCTCGACGTGCTGGGTACCCTGACCGAATCCTTCCATGCCTCGCGCGAATGGATCGGTCTCGTCGCCTATCGCCTGGCCGGCTATACCGACACGCTGCTGCCCTGACGGAAAGTCAGTCCTGCTTCCCGCGACCACCGCTCTCTGCCAGAGTCCGGCGGTCGGGCGCGGATCCGCGCTCGATCAAGACATCTGAGCCGATTGCCGATTCCCTGAATCGGCAATCGGCTCCGGGGAGGCAAATAATGTTCAAAAACGATCTCTTCGCCGGCAAGCGCATCCTGGTGACCGGCGGAGGCAGCGGCCTCGGCAAGGCGATGGCCGCGAAATTCCTGGAACTCGGGGCCGAGGTGGTGATCTGGGGCCGGCGCGGCGCCCTGCTCGAAGAGACGGCGGCGGAACTGACCGCGGCCCATGGCGGAACGGTGGTGCCCCAGGCCGTGGACATCCGCGTGCCGGCCGCGATCGACGAGGCGCTGGACCAGCTCTGGACCACGCGGGGCCCGCTCGACGGCCTCGTCAACAATGCCGCCGGCAATTTCATCAGCCGGACCGAGGACCTGTCGCCCCGCGGTTTCGACGCCATCGCCAATATCGTCTTCCACGGCACCTTCTATACGACGCTGGCCTGCGGCAAGCGCTGGCTGGCCGAGGGGCGCCCGGCGTCCGTCGTCTCGATCCTGACCACCTGGGTCTGGACCGGCTCGCCCTATGTCGTGCCCTCGGCCATGTCGAAGGCCGGCGTCGCCGCCATGACCAAGAGCCTGGCGGTCGAATGGGGGCCGCGCGGCATCCGCCTCAACGCGATCTGCCCCGGCCCCTTCCCGACCGAAGGCATGTCCAAGCGCCTGCTGCCGATCGACGGGCTGAAGGACGCCGGCCGTACCGTGCCGCTGCGCCGGATCGGCGAACTGCCCGAACTCGCTAATCTGGCCGCCTTCCTGATGGCCGACGAAGTCCGCTACATCACGGGCGAAGTGATGGCGATCGACGGCGGGCAATGGCTCACCGGCGGCGGCACCTTCAGCGCCCTCGACGCGGTGACGGCCGAGCAATGGGGCATGATCCGCGACATGATCAAGGCGACCAACGACCGCGATAAAGCTTCGCGAAGCGCCTGATCGCAGAAAAGACCAGGGCGGAATGAACGTTCATTCCGCCCTGACCGGCAGCTTCTTTTTCGATCAGACCGCGAGGCCGCGGCGGATTTCGCCGGCGATGTCGGACAGCGCCCGGTCGGCGGCGTCGACCACGCCGGGCAGCGAGATCATCCCGTGGATCAGCGTGTCGCAGGCGATCAGCTTGACCGGCACGCCGGCCGCGCCGAGCTTTTCGCCGTAAGCCCGGCCTTCGTCCTGCAGGGGGTCGAAACCGGCGATCACCAGGGTCGCGGGCGGCAGGCCGGAAAGATCGGCGACCGCCCCGGGCGACACCCGGGGATCGGCCATGTCGGTCCCGGCGGGCAGGAATTTGGCCATGAACCAGGTCATCAGCTCGGCCGTGAGCAGGAAGCCTTCGCCATAGGTCTTGTGCGAGGGCCAGTCCCGCGTCATGTCGGTGACCGGATAGATCAGCAACTGATGCCGGGGCAGCGGCAGGCCCAGGACTTTCGCCTGCTGCGAGACGACGGCCGAGAGATGGCCGCCCGCACTGTCGCCGCCGACGCCGATACGGGCGGGATCCGCGCCATAATCGCCCGGCATGGCCGTGACATGGCGCCAGACGGCGATGCAGTCGTCGATCGCGGCCGGGAATATATGTTCGGGCGCCAGCCGGTATTCGACCGAGAGCACGAGGCAACGCGCCTCGTCCGCCAGACGGCGGCAAGGCAGGTCGTAGGCTTCGCGGTCGCCGATCACGAAACCGCCGCCGTGGAAGAAGACGAGCAGCGGTGCCGGCCCGGCCGGCAGATTCTCCGGCACATAGAGGCGGGCGGGAATGTCGCCGCCGGGGCCCGGGATGCGGCGTTCCTCGACCCGGGCGACGCGGCGCGCGCGACCGCCGAAACTATAGGCCATGTCGCGGTAGACCTGGCGCGAGTCTTCGACCGGCAGATGGTCGAGAGGCGGGCGCTTGGCCGCCAGGGCGAGCAGGAACTGCACCTGGGGATCCAGCGTCTTGCCCTCGAGCTGCCAGGCCGGCCGGCCCGACAGGCGCACCAGCCACGAGCGGGGCAGGCGCATGAGCAGCGTCACCAGCCATTTTTCCAGAAATCGGCGAATCTTACCCACGGTCCGGCTCTCCTCGTGTGGCCCGGTGTGCCCCGGCGCTTCAGGTCCTGGTGCGGTCCGCGACGGCGGCACAGGCCCCGGCCACGCCCCCGATCAGCAGCCCGGCGGCGAAACGCGCGGCCCGTTCGACGTCGTTGTCGCCCGTCTCGATCATGCGGCCGGCCAGATTGACGGCGATGCCGTGGACCGCCAGGGTCAGGAATTCGACGTCGGTCCCCGCCGGCAGCAGGCCGCGCACGACCGCGTCCGCCACATCCTCGCGCAATTCGTCGCGCCCTTCGGCCAGTTCCGGGCTCTCGAACACCGAAGCGATGGCGGCGACATTGCGGCGGATCAGGTCGTAGGTCGGCCGATCCTCGACGACATAGCGGAAATAGGTGGAATAGGCCTGGAAGCAGAATTCGTCGAAGCTCCGCGCGGAGCGGCGTTCGGCGCGCAAGCGCTGGCGCAGGTGGCGTGCACTCTCTTCGACCACGGCGCGGAATACCGCCTCCTTGGTCGGGAAGTAATTGTAGAAGGTGCCGGAGGCGAGCGAGGTGCGCCGGATGATGTCGCGCACCGTGGTCGCCTCGTAGCCGAGTTCGGCGAAGACTTCGCGCGCAGCGGCCAGAATCTGCGAGCGATTCATCGCCTTGGTCTGGGCCCGCTTGCCGGCGGGCACGCCGTCGCCCGGCTCGCCGTCGACGGCGTCCTCGGTCATCGCCCGGTCCCCTTGCCGGGGATCGGCCGTCCCCGCCATCGCCGCGCGGAGGCCGCGTGCCTCGATATCCACCCTGTCGCCCTCAAGATCCACCGTCTCACCCCCGATGCGCGCCCATCATCACGAAAATGACGCCGTCGTCAAACGCCACGCAGGTCGGCACCCACGCGGCTTGTCGCGCGGGCGGGCGCTCGCTAGTGTCCGCACTCGATCTTCTTCCGTCGGGCCCATGATCCACCGTTTGCGTCGTCCCCTTCTGGCCCTCGCCCTGGCTGCCGCGGCGCTGGTCGCAGCACCGGCCAGCGCCCAGGACAGCCCCAGCCAACCTTTGGCCGGCGCCCCCCTGCCGACGGACGGCCGTCAGGTAACGAGCCAGATCACGACCTGGACCGGAGCCCTCGACAAGCTCGAAACCGCGCTGGCCGTCACCGGCATTTCCGACGAGGACCTGACGGCGGCGCGCAGCCAGCTCGAAAAGATCCGGAACGACGCCAAGGCGCTGTCCGACGCGGCCACGTCGAGCGTGAACGACAAGCGCCAGCTCCTCGACGCGCTCGGCCCGCCGCCCGCCGACGACACGGTGAAGGAAGCGCCCGAACTGGCCCGCCAGCGCGCCAGCCTGAACGCCGACATCGCCGATTACGACGGCCGCGCCAAGCGGGCCCAAGTGATCACCGCCCGGGCCGAGGCCCTGATGACGATTGCGACCGAAACCGCGCGCCAGCGGATCGCCGCCAAGGTGATGGCCAAGGAGACGTCTCCCTTCTCGCTCCAGCTCTGGCGCGACGGCATTCCCCAGGCGGCCGAGGCGCTGGCCGCCCTGGCCGCCGCCCCCGCCCTCTGGTGGCAGACCGAGGGCACGCCGGAGAAAGTGGCCAAGGCCTGGCCGACCGTGCTGCTGGTCAGCGTGGTCGCCACCATCCTGGGCTGGCCGATCCGGCGCTGGCTGCTGCGCCGGGGCGGACCGCGCAGCGACATCGAGGCGCCGACCTACGGCCGCCGCGTGCTCGCCGCCAGCGCGGCCGGCCTCGCCTCCTCGGCCATTCCGGTGCTGGCGCTGGTCTCGGTCTATGTCTCGCTCGAAGCCCACGGGCTCCTGTTCGGCGATCTCGAGACGATCCTGCGCGGCTTCGTCGTCGGGCTTTCGATCTTCTTCGTGATCGGCGGCTTCGCCCATGTCGCCCTGCAGCCCCATCTGCCCGCCTGGCGCGTCGCCCGCCTGACCGAGGACAGCGCCGACCGGCTCGACTCGCGGCTTCAGTTGCTCGCCGTCATGCTGGGCATCAACGGCTTCGTGTGGATCGCCTTCCACATTCCCGACGCCGACGACGCCTTCCGCGCCCTGGTCAATCTGTTCGCCAATTCGACCGTGGCCTTCGGCCTGTGGCCCCTGCTGGGCGACCGCGCCTGGCTGCGCGACGAGACCCCGGCCGAAGGCGAGGAAGAAGAGAGCGATGCCCGCGATCCCCGCCTCTATGTCGTCGCCCGGCGGCTGATCCGCCTGCTCGTCCTGGCGATACCGATCGCGGCGCTGGCCGGCTATTACAACCTGTCCGACTATATCACCCGGAACATCATCCTCGCGGGCGCCCTGTTCGGCGTCTTCTCCGCCCTGTCGACCGTGGTCGGCGAAATGACCTGGGCCATGATCGGGGCGCAGCAAGGGGCGCTGCGCCAAGTCCGCAAGGCGATCGGGCTGTCCGAGGATTCGGGGCGGATCGCACAGTTCTGGATCGCCGGTTTCTTCAACGTCGTCCTGGCGATCGTCCTGTTCCTGGTCTTCCTGCCTTCGGCCGGCGTGCCGGAAGAGGATATCGCCGATTTCCTGAGGACCGGCATCTCCGGCCTGAAGATCGGCAATTTCACCATCTCGCTGACCGACATTTTCCTCGGGATCGCCGTCTTCATCCTGGCGCTCCGCCTGACCCGCATGGTCCAGCGCCTGCTGGAGAAGCGGATCCTGCCGCAGACCCGTTTCGACCCCGGCGTGCAGAATTCGATCAAATCGGCCGCCGGCTATGCCGGGGCGACCATCGGCGTGGTCATCGCCGTCTCGGTCGCCGGCATCAATTTCTCCAATATCGCGATCATCGCCGGCGCGCTCTCGGTCGGTATCGGCTTCGGCCTGCAGAACATCGTGAACAATTTCATCTCCGGCCTGATCGTGCTGGTCGAACGGCCGGTCAAGGTCGGCGACTGGGTTGTGATCGGCGGCGCCGAGGGCACGGTGAAGCGGATCAACGTGCGCGCGACCGAGATCGAGACCTTCAAGCGCGCCACCGTGATCGTGCCGAACGGCGAGCTGATCTCGCAGTCGATCGTCAACTACACGCTGCGCAACAAGCTCGGCCGGATCGACATTCCCGTGGGCGTCGCCTATGGCACCGAGCCGCTGGAAGTCGAGAAGGTGCTGCTCGAACTGGCGGCCGGCCACAAGGCCGTGCTGTCCTTCCCCAAGCCGCGTGTCTTGTTCCAGAGCTTCGGCGCGAGTTCCCTCGATTTCGAGCTGCGCTGCTTCATTGCCAACATCGAGGACGGGCTCACGGTGCGTACCGAACTCATGTATGCGATCGAGAGCGCCTTCCGCGAGCGCAACATCGAGATTCCGTTCCAGCAGTCCGAGGTCAACTTCAAGACCCGCGACCTCGAGAAGCTCGAAGCGATCCTTCAGCGCATCCTCGATACGCGCCACCATGACGAGAAGAAGGAGCCCGAGGCATGAGCGACGGTGGCGAGGCCGAACGGCCCAAGGTGATCGGCGAAATGATCGGCGAGAACAAGCATATGCTGCTCGCCGCCATCCCCTTCGCCGTCGCCGTGGGCATGGAAGTGGTCGACGTCGGCCCGGCGCGCGCCACGCTGCGCCTGCCCTGGCGCGAAGACCTGGTCGGTAACCCCGAGACCGGGGTGCTACACGGCGGCATCATCACCGCCCTGATCGACAATGCCTTCGGCACCGCCACTGTCTGCGCCCTGACCACCCTGACCAGCGTCGCCACGCTGGACCTTCGGATCGACTATCTGAAGCCGGCCAAGCCCGGGCTCGCCGTCATCGTCGAGGCGGAATGTTATCGCATGACGCGCAGCATCGCCTTCCTGCGCGGCCTCGCCCATCACGGCGACCGGGACGACGCCATCGCCCATTCGGTCGCCACCTTCATGGTCGGCGCCAACCGGGCGGGCGGGCCCCGTCCCCCCGCTGCCGCGCGGAAGGAGCAAGCCCATGGCTGAGCAGGAAGCGCCCCCGAACCGCCTGCCGATCGCCCAGCCGATGGATGCCGACAGCCTGCGCCGCCTGATGCAGGCGATTCCCTTCGCCCGCTTCCTGGGCGTCACCGGCGCGCTGGACGACGGCGGCCGGATCGTCGCCCAGATGCCCTTCGCCGAACAGTTGATCGGCAATGCGCGGCTGCCCGCCCTGCACGGCGGCACCATCGGCGCCTTCCTGGAAATGACCGCGATCGCCCAGCTGATCGCCGACATGGCCGAGCCGGGCATTCCGAAGACGATCGACATCACGATCGACTACCTGCGTTCGGGCCGGCCACGCGACACCTTCGCCCGCGCCGTCGTGGCCAAGCACGGGCGGCGCATCGCCAATGTCCGCGTCGAAGCCTGGCAGGAGGATCCGGCCCGGCCGATCGCCACGGCCCATGGCCATTTCCTGCTGCCCGGCGGCAGCGACGCGGAAACGCCGACCGATCAGGCCTGACGGCGCCCGAACAGCACGGCGGCGAGCGCCAGGGCGGCCGAGATCAGGGCGTTCCAGGCCGCCATCGAAAGGCCGAGGAAGGACCAGGCGGCGTCGCCGCAACGCACCACCGGCGCCACCTCCAATTGGGCCAACAGGTCGGCCACGCTGGCCGCCGGACCGCTCGACCCGCCGCAGGAGGCGAGGCCCTGCCACCAAGTCTGCTCCACGCCGACGTGGAAGACCGCGATCCCGGCACTGGCGACGAGGCCGAGCACGCCGAGACCAAGGCCGATCCAGCCGAGCCGGCGCGGCAGCACGAACGCGACCATGGCGCTGGCGATCGCGCCGCCATGGGCCCAGCGTTGCCAGACACAGAGTTCGCAGGGCGCGAGCCCGCCGAAAATCTGAAAGGCGAAGGCCCCGCCCAGCAGTGCCGCGGAGCCGGCGATGACGAGCAGTGCACCCTGCCGATAAGTCCGGCCGCGCCTCACGACAGGCGACTCCGGCGCAGGCCGACCCAGGCCAGGACGAACAGGGCCAGGGCGGCGAAGAAGATGCCGGCCGCCGGCTCCAGATTCCGTTCGATCACGTTCCAATGCTCCCGCAACACGAAACCGAGCCAAGCGAGCCCGGTGACCCAGATGGCCGAGCCGAGGCCGGACCACAGAACAAAGGGCACGACGCCCATGCCCGCGAGGCCGGCAGGCACCGAGACGAAGGCGCGCAGGCCCGGCACCAGGCGCCCGAAACAGACAAAGAGGACGCCGTAACGCTCGAACCAGGCAACCGCAGTGGTGACATTGGCCGGGCGCAGCAGGAGATAGCGGCCGTGGCGCGCCGTGACTTCGGCCAGCCGTTCGGCACCCAGGCGGCGCGCGGCCAAATACCAAGGCAGATTACCGAGGGTGGTGCCGGCGATCGCCAGCAGCACCACGGTGACGAAGTCGAGCTGCCCCTTGGCCGCGGCAAAGCCGGCCAGCGGCATGATCACTTCGGAAGGCAGGGGCGGAATCAGGTTTTCCGCCACCATCAGCCAGAACACGCCGGCATGGCCGAAATCGGCCATCACACCGGCGATCCACTGTTCCATCTGCCCGGGCCCTCGAGAGCGGCGCCATGCCGCATCGCAACGATTGTTCCTAGTATCTTTCCGCCTGCAAGCCAAGCGGCGCCAGCATCGACTGCACGCTGTCCGGCCCGACCAGATGGGCCGTCCCGACGGCGATGAAACTGGTACCATGGCCTTCCGCCAGCAGGCCCTGAATGCGCTCGGCCCAGGCATGGTTCCGCCGGCGCAGCAGGGCGTCGTACAACGGACTGTTCTTGGGCGGCAGTTCGGCCGCGAGAAGGCCCTGCAGCGCCTCGACGTCGCCGGCACTCCAGGCCAAGGCGAGGGCGCGAAGGTCGCTGCCGCCTGCCACCTGCCCCTCTGGCGCCTGCCCCTCCACGGCCTGTCCCGCCGCCTCGACGGCACGGTCGATCGCCTCGCGCAGCATCGCGAGCTCGTCGGCTTCCGGCAGGTCGGCGAAAATGCGGAGCTGCTCGCTCATGGTCTCCAGCCGGCGAACCGGCTTGCCGAGCCTATGCGCCTCGGCCTCGAGCGAGACGTCGACCCCGGACGCCGCATCGAAGCCGTCGCGCTTCACCGGCGCGATTTCGAGCATGGTTGCGGCCAGCCAGGGCCGCAGGTGTTCGAGCGAGCGGAGATCGAGGCCGAGGTTCTGGGCCAGCATCGCCAGCTTCAAGGCGTAATCCGGGCCGAGCCGGGCCGAAAGCGGCGCCGACAGCGAGACGCCGTAGCGCAGCAGGGAAACCGTCGAAGTCAGGCCGAGGCTGGTATCGGTTTCGACCCAGAGCGTGTCGGCCCCGGCGAAGACCGCATCGATTCGCGCCGAACGCCAAGTGATGTCCTGCGGCAGCAGATGCACCGTGCCGAACAGATAGACCGTGGCATCGCCCTGGCGCACGACCCAGAGCGGCGGCTCGGCCCGCGCCGGACCGAACCACAGCAGCCACGCCAACGCCAAAGCCCCGAGCCGCCCGGCGATCCTGATCCCGATCCCGCTCATCGCGCCTCCACCGGTATCGAACCGGCTATAACAGCCCTGACGAGAGGCGCCAAGATCATTGACCGCCGGCCCGCGCCCGCTATCATCCCACCCTCGCCAGCCGGCCCCCGCCGGTCAGGCCACGCGGGCGTGGCGGAATGGTAGACGCAGCGGACTCAAAATCCGCCGTCCTTACGGACATGTCGGTTCGAGTCCGACCGCCCGCACCACCTCTTCGGTGTTCTCCCAATCTCATAGCGCGCCTTTAGGTTCCTCCAACCTAGCCTGCAGGCCTCAATCCAGGAGACCGGTCATGGATCTGTTCTTCGTCGGGGTGGCGCTCGCCTTTTTTGGCGTCTGCGTCGCCTATACCTATGCCTGCGACAGGCTTTGAGGGCGCGGTCATGGAAACCGATTTCGTCCTCGGCGGTGTCTTTGCCGCCTTCCTCCTCGTCTATCTCGTGATCGCCCTGATCAGGCCCGAAAGGTTCTGACATGACCCAGAACGGCTGGCTGCAGATCGCCGTCTTCTGCGCCCTCGTCCTCGTGCTCGTTCGCCCCCTCGGGGGGTACATGGCCCGTCTCTTCACGGGCGAGCGCGTCTTCCTTTCCCCCGTCCTCGGCCCGGTGGAGCGCGTGCTCTATCGCGCATCCGGCATTTCCGCGACGCAGGAACAGAGCTGGATCGCCTATGCCCTGTCCATGCTCGCCTTCAACCTGGCCGGCTTGCTGGTCACCTATGTCGTGCTGCGCTTCCAGGACGTGCTGCCCTTCAATCCGCAAGGGTTGCCGGCGGTGCCGCCCGACCTCGCCTTCAACACCGCGGTGAGCTTCACCACCAATACCAACTGGCAGGCTTACGGCGGCGAATCGACCATGAGCTATTTCAGCCAGATGGTCGGCCTCACCGTGCACAACTTCACTTCGGCGGCGACCGGCATCGCGCTGGCCATCGCCTTCATCCGCGCCTTCTCGCGCGCCTCGGTGAAGTCGCTCGGTTCCTTCTGGGTCGACCTGACCCGCTGCACCCTCTACGTCCTGCTGCCGATCGCGCTGGTCTTCGCCCTGGTGCTGGTCTGGCAGGGCATGCCGCAGAATCTCGATCCTTACGTCGCCGCGACCACGGTCGAGGGCGCGCAGCAGACGATCGCCCAGGGACCGGTGGCGTCCCAGGTCGCGATCAAGATGCTGGGCACCAACGGCGGCGGCTTCTTCAACGCCAACGCGGCCCATCCTTACGAGAATCCGACTCCGCTCTCGAACCTGCTGCAGATGGTGGCGATCTTCGCGCTCGGCGCGGGGTTGACCAATACCTTCGGCCGCCTGGTCAAGGACGAGCGCCAGGGCTGGGCCATCCTGGCCGCCATGGGCGTGATGTTCCTGGCCGGCGTCGCCATCGCCTATGGCGCGGAAGCCGGCGGCAACCCGCTGATGGCCGCGATGGGCATCGACGGCGGCAACATGGAGGGCAAGGAGGTCCGCTTCGGCATCGCCAATTCGGCCCTTTTCGCGACCGTGACCACCGATGCCTCCTGCGGTGCCGTCAACTCGATGCATTCGAGCTTCATGCCCTTGGGCGGCCTCGTGCCCCTGATCAACATGCAGCTCGGCGAGATCATCGTGGGCGGCGTCGGTGCCGGCTTCTACGGCATCCTGCTCTTCGTCGTGCTGGCGGTCTTCATCGCAGGCCAGATGGTCGGGCGCACGCCCGAATATCTCGGCAAGAAGATCGAGAGCCGCGAGGTACGCCTGGCATTCCTGGCCCTCCTCGTGCTGCCGCTCGCCATGCTGGGCTTCACCGCGATCGCCTCGATCCTGCCCGAAGCGCAGAAGAGCTTGGCCAATGCCGGCCCCCACGGCTTCTCCGAGTTCCTCTATGCCTATACGTCGGCCGGTGCCAACAACGGCTCGGCCTTCGCGGGGCTCTCCGCCAACACGCCCTTCTTCAACCTGACGCTGGGCCTGACCATGCTGATCGGCCGTTTCCTGATGATCGTGCCGATGCTGGGCGTCGCCGGCTCGCTGGTGGCGAAGAAGCGCCTGCCCCCTTCGGCCGGCACCTTCCCGACCCATACCCCCCTGTTCGTCGGCCTGCTGGTCGGCGTCATCCTGATCGTCGGCGGGCTCGAATTCATGCCGGCCCTGGCCCTCGGCCCCGTGGTCGAACATTTCGCCCTCGCCGCCGGCCAGACCTTCTGAGGAACCCCCCATGTCCATTACACACGACAACCGCAGCCGTTCCATGCTGGACGGCGCCATCGTGGTCCGGGCGCTGGGCGACAGTGTCCGCAAGCTCGACCCACGCACGCTGATCCGCAACCCGGTGATCTTCACCGTGGAGGTCGTCTCGGTGCTGGTCACCGTGGTCTTCCTGCGCGATCTCGCCGGCGGCGGTCCTGCCGGCTTCAGCGGCCAGATCGCCGCCTGGCTCTGGTTCACCGTGCTGTTCGCCAATTTCGCCGAAGCGGTCGCCGAAGGGCGCGGCAAGGCGCAGGCGGATTCGCTCCGCCGGACGCGGTCGGAGACGGTGGCCAAGCGGCTCGCCGACGACGGTTCGGTCGAACGCGTGCCGGGCACCAAGCTCCGCGCGGGCGACGTGGTGCTGGTCGACGCGGGCGACATCATCCCCTCCGACGGCGAGGTGATCGAAGGCATCGCCTCGGTCGACGAGAGTGCGATCACCGGCGAATCCGCCCCCGTGATCCGCGAATCCGGCGGCGACCGTTCGGCCGTCACCGGCGGCACCCGCGTGCTCTCCGACCAGATCAAGGTGCGCATCACCGCGGCACCGGGCAACACCTTCCTCGACCGCATGATCGCCCTCGTGGAAGGCGCCAAGCGGCAGAAGACGCCGAACGAGATCGCGCTCTCGATCCTGCTCGCCGGCCTCACCATCATCTTCGTGATCGCCACGGTGACGATCGAACCCTTCGCCCTCTATGCCGGCGGCACCGTCTCGATCGTGCTGCTCGCCGCCCTCTTCATCACCCTGATCCCGACCACCATCGGCGGGCTCCTGTCGGCGATCGGCATCGCCGGCATGGACCGGCTGATCCGCTTCAACGTGCTGGCCACCTCGGGCCGCGCGGTCGAGGCGGCGGGCGACGTCGACACCCTGCTGCTCGACAAGACCGGCACGATCACGCTCGGCAACCGGGTGGCGACCGAATTCATCGCCATGCCGGGCACCGACCTCTTCGACCTCGCCTCGGCGGCGCAGCTCGCCTCGCTCCGCGACGAGACGCCCGAGGGCCGCTCGATCGTCGTCCTGGCCAAGGAGAAATACGGCATCCGCGCCCATGAGATGAGCGAGCTGCACGCCCGTTTCGTGCCCTTCACCGCCCAGACCCGGATGAGCGGCGTCGACCATGGCGACGTCTCGATCCGCAAGGGCGCGGTCGACGCCATCCAGGCCCTGGTCGACGGCACCGCCGTGCCCAAGGAATGGTCGGTCGCGGTCGAGCGCATCGCGCGTTCCGGCGGCACGCCGCTGGGCGTCGCCCGCAACGGCAGGCTGCTCGGCGTCATTCACCTGAAGGACGTGGTGAAGGGCGGCATCCGCGAGCGTTTCGCCGAACTCCGCGCCATGGGCATCCGCACCGTGATGATCACGGGCGACAATGCCCTGACCGCTGCGGCGATCGCGGCCGAGGCCGGCGTCGACGACTTCCTGGCCCAGGCGACGCCCGAGAACAAGCTCGACCTGATCCGCCAGGAACAGGGCCAGGGCCGCCTGGTCGCCATGTGCGGCGACGGCACCAACGACGCCCCCGCCCTCGCCCAGGCCGACGTCGGCGTGGCCATGAACACCGGCACCCAGGCCGCGCGCGAGGCCGGCAACATGGTCGACCTCGACAGCGATCCGACCAAGCTGATCGAGATCGTCGGCATCGGCAAACAGATGCTGATGACCCGCGGCAGCCTGACCACTTTCTCGATCGCCAACGACGTCGCCAAATATTTCGCCATCATCCCGGCGATGTTCGCGGCGACCTATCCCCAGCTCGGCGCCCTCAACGTCATGGGCCTGGCCACGCCCGAGAGCGCCGTCCTTTCGGCCATCATCTTCAACGCGCTGATCATCATCGCGCTGATCCCGCTGGCGCTCCGCGGTGTGCGCTATCGGGCCGTCGGGGCGGCTTCGCTGCTCCGCCGCAACCTGGCCGTCTACGGCCTCGGCGGCGTGCTGCTGCCCTTTGCCGGGATCAAGGCGATCGACCTTCTGGTCACCGCCCTCGGCCTCGCTTGAGCAAGGAGGTAACCATGCTCTCGATTCTTCGTCCCGCCCTCGTGCTGGTCGTGGCCCTGACCGCGATCACCGGCGTTCTCTATCCCGCCGTGGTCACCGGCATCGCCGGGGCGGCCTTCCCCGACCAGGCCCATGGCAGCCTGGTGGCCGACGCCAAGGGCCAGGTCATCGGCTCGCGCCTGATCGGCCAGGGCTTCGCCGGTGCCGCCTATTTCCATTCCCGCCCCTCGGCCGCGGGTGCCAACGGCTGGGATGCCGCGGCCTCCTCGGGCTCCAACCTGGGGCCGACCTCGAAGCCCCTGATGGACCGCGTGAAGCAGGGCGTCGACGCCCTCCGTGCCGACGCCGAAGGGCCGATCCCGGTCGATCTCGTCACCACTTCGGGCTCGGGCCTCGACCCCGACATTTCGCCCGCGGCGGCCTATTTCCAGGCCGCCCGGGTGGCCCACGCCCGCGGCCTGGACCAGGCCCGGGTGCGCGAGTTGATCGCGGCCCATATCCTGGGCCGGCAGTTCGGCGTGTTGGGCGAGGCGCGTGTCAATGTGCTGGAGCTGAACCTCGCCCTTGATAAGATGGCGCCCTGATCCCAGGAGCCCATCTTGCAGGACGAAGACGCCCGCCCGGCCCCGGAAGCCTTGCTCGCCGAAGCGGCGGCCGAGCGGCGCGGCAAGCTGAAAGTCTTCCTCGGCGCCGCCCCCGGCGTCGGCAAGACCTACGCCATGCTGGAGGCGGGCCATGCCCGCCGCCGCGACGGCGTCGACGTCGTCGTCGGCGTGGTCGAGACCCATGGGCGGCGTGAGACCCTGGCCCAGCTCGCCGACCTCGAAGTGGTGGCGCGCCGCCAGGTCGACTACCGCGGCCGCATGATGGACGAAATGGATCTGGACGCCGTCCTCGCACGGCGTCCCCAGCTCGTCCTGGTCGACGAGCTGGCCCATACCAATGTGCCGGGATCGCGCCATCCCAAGCGTTACCAGGACGTCCAGGAACTGATCGCGGCCGGGATCGACGTCTATACCACGGTCAACATCCAGCACCTGGAGAGCCTGAACGACATAATCGCCCAGATCACGCGGATCCGGGTGCGCGAGACCCTGCCCGACAGCGTGCTGGAAAAGGCCGACCAGATCGAACTGGTCGACCTCACGCCGGAAGACCTGCTGAAGCGGCTCCGCGAAGGCAAGGTCTATCTGGGCGACCAGGCGAGCCGGGCGGTCCGCCATTTCTTCTCGCCCGGCAATCTGACCGCGCTCCGCGAGTTGGCGCTGCGCCAGGCGGCGGCCCGGGTCGACGACCAGATGGTCCATTACATGCGGGCGCATGCGATCGCCGGGCCCTGGCCGGTCGGCGAGCGCCTCATGGTCTGCGTCGGGCCGAGCCCGTCGTCCGCCCGCCTGATACGCGCCGCGGCCCGCATCGCCGAGCGGCTGCACGCCCGCTGGTTCGCCGTCCATATCGAGACCCCGGGCAGCGAACGGATGGACGATGCCGCGCGCGACCGCCTGGCCGAAACCCTTCGCCTGGCCGAGCAGCTCGGCGCCGAGGCGCTGTCGCTCCCCGGCACCGATGCCGCGGAAGCCCTGGTCGCCGCCGCGGCCGAGCGCAATGTGACGCGCATTGTCATCGGCCAGTCGCAGCGCAGCCGCTGGAAGGCGCTCATCTCCGCCTCGCCGGTCTCGCGCCTGCTGCGCATCGCCGGCCCGATCGAAATCCATGTCCTGCCCGACCTCGAGGCGAGCGAGAAGCCGGCCGCGCCGAAGCCCCGCGAACGCCGGGCCATCGATCCACGGCCCTATGCCTGGAGCGCGCTGATGGTCGCGGGCGTCACCGGCGCCGCCCATCTGGCCTCCGGGGTCAGCGAGAATTCCAATTCGATCCTGTCCCTCGTCTTCATCGCGGCGGTGATCGCGGCCGCGTTGAATTTCGGCCTGCTGCCCTCGCTCGCCACCGCCGTGCTGGCGACACTGGCCTTCAATTTCTTCTTCATGCCGCCGCTCTACCGCTTCACGGTGGCGGACCCGGCCAATATCGTCACCCTCTTCGTCTTTCTCGGCGTCGCCGTGCTGCTCTCGGGCCTCGCCGCGCGCAGTCGCCTGCTGGCCGAGACGGCCCGGAAGCGCGAGGCCGCGGCTTCCGCCCTCTATTCCTTCGCGCGGAAACTGGCGGGGGTCAGGGCGCTGGACGACCTGCTCTGGGCCGTCGTCTATCAGCTCGCCATGATGCTGAAGGTCAAGGTGGTGATCCTGCTGCCGGACGAGACGGGTTCGCTGACCATCCGTTCCGGCTATCCGCCGGACGACCACCTGACCGAGGCGGAACGCGCGGCGGCGCAATGGTCGTGGGACCATGGCCGTCCCGCCGGCAAGGGGGCCGACACGCTGCCCGGCGCCGAACGCCTGTTCCTGCCGTTGCAGACCGCTTCCGGCCCGGTCGCGGTGATCGGCATCGAGGGGGAGGAGTCGGGGCGGGCGCTGTCGGCCGACATGCGGCGCCTGGTCGACGCCCTGTGCGACCAGGCGGCGGTGGCGATCGAGCGGGTCGCCCTGGTCGACGAATTGGACGAGGCGAGCGTGAAGGCGCAGTCGGAACACCTGCGTTCCCTCCTCTTCGCCTCGATCAGCCACGACCTGCGCACGCCTCTCGCCTCGATCCTGGCGGCGGCGACCACGCTCCGCCGCGACCACGACAAGCTGGAGCCGCTGGTGCGCGATGAATTGCTGGCGACGGTCGAGGAAGAGGGCGAGCGGCTGAACCGCTTCGTCGGCAATCTCCTGGACATGACGCGCCTCGAAGCCGGCGTCCTGGAGCTCAAGCGCGACTGGACCTCGATGGCCGACGTGGTGGGCACCGCCTTCCGCCGGGCCGGCCAGATCCTTCGCCATCACAAGGTGGCGATCGACATCGAGCCCGGGTTGCCGCCGCTCCGCCTCGACCATGCGCTGATCGAGCAGGTGCTGATCAACCTTCTCGACAACGCCCGCAAATATTCGCCCGAAGGCAGCCTGATCACGGTCGCCGTCACCCGCGCGGGCGATTTCGTCGAGACCGCGGTGACCGACCAGGGCAGCGGCATCCCGGAAGGCGAGCGGGACCTGGTGTTCGACAAATTCTACCGCGCGCGGGCGGGCGACCGGCAGGTCGCCGGCACCGGCCTCGGCCTCGCCATCTGCAAGGGCTTCGTCGAAGCCCATGGTGGCCGGATCGAGGCGCTGGCGGGGCCCGGCGGAGTCGGCACCCGGCTCTGCTTCGCCCTGCCGATCGAGCCCTTGGCGGAGGCGCCGGCGGATGACTGAGCCGACCGTCCTGGTGGTCGACGACGAGGTACCGATCCGCCGCACGCTACGCACGGTTCTCGAGACCCACGGCTACCGGGTGCTCGAAGCGGCGACGGCGGCCGACGCGCTGCGCCGCCTCGGCGCAGAGCGGCCCGATCTCGTGCTGCTCGACCTCGGCCTGCCGGACCGCGACGGCATCGAGGTTCTGCGCGAGCTGCGCGCCTGGTCCGCCGTTCCGGTGGTGATCCTTTCGGCCCGGGGCGACGAGGCGGCCAAGGTGAAGGCCCTCGACCTCGGCGCCGACGATTACGTGATCAAGCCCTTCGGCACCGGCGAATTGCTGGCGCGGCTCCGCACGGCGCTGCGCCACCGGGCGCAGAGCGCGCCCGAGCCCGTGTTCGAGAGCGAGAATCTGCGCATCGACGCCGCCGCCCGCACCGCCACGGTGAACGGCCAGGCGGTGAAACTGTCCCGGCGCGAATGGGATGTGCTGCGTGTCCTGGTGATGGATGCCGGCAAGGTGCTGACTCACCGCCAGATCCTGCTCAAGGTCTGGGGTCCGGCGCAGGAGGAACAGACCCAATATCTCTGGGTCTATATCGGCCACCTGCGCGACAAGCTGGAGCCCGATCCGGCGCGGCCGCGCTATATCCTGACCGAACCCGGCATCGGCTATCGCCTGGTCCGGGCCGAAGAGGGCTGAGGCCGGCGGTCGCATTCCGCCGCGGGCAGGATAATATGGGCAGGGCCGTTCCATCCCCGCCACCGGCCGCCTTTCGGAGCCCGCCTTGAGAAGCCTCGCGATCCACCCGCCGACCTCGCCGATCAACGGTGGCTCGCCATGGCGGTGATCGCGGCGGTGCCTGAGGGCCGCCTCGCCCTGTGGTGGCGGCTGTGGGCGCCCTATCGGGGCGCGCTCGTCCTGCTTCTTCTCTGCCAGGTGGTGCAGGCACTGGCCGCCCTGACCCTGCCGACCCTGAGCGCCCGTGTGATCGATCTGGGCATCCTGCGCCACGACGGCGCCTATGTCCTGCGCAGCGGGGGCCTGATGCTGCTGGCCGCCCTGGTCCAGATCCTGTTCTCGGTCGCGGCAGCCTGGGCGGGCGCCCGGATCGCCATGGGTTTCGGCCGCGATCTCCGCTCCGCCGTCTTCGCCCGGGTGCAGGATTTCTCGCTGCACGAGATGCGGCGCTTCGGCACGCCCTCGCTGATCACCCGCAGCACCAACGACGTGCTCCAGGTCCAGAGCTTCCTGGTCATGGTGCTGACCACCATCACCACGGCGCCCATCATGGGGATCGGCGGCATCGTCATGGCGATCCGCCAGGACGCCGGCCTGTCCGACATCCTGGTGGTCAGCGTGCCGGCGCTGGCCGTCATCGTCGGCGTGCTGCTGAGCGCGGCCCTGCCCCTCTTCGCCCGGATGCAGGGCCAGATCGACCGCATCAACCAGATCGTGCGGGAGCAGATCCTGGGCCTTCGCGTGATCCGCGCCTTCGTGCGCGACGATTGGGAGCACCAGCGTTTCGCCGGTGCCAACGAGGCGTTGACGGGAACGGCGCGCAGGGTCGGGCGGATCATGGCACTCAACATGCCGCTCGCCCATCTGGTCATGCATCTCTCGACCATCGCGCTGGTCTGGTTCGCGGCGCGGCGGATCGCGGCCGGTACCCTCGAAGTGGGCGCCCTGGTCGCCTTCCTCGCCTATATCATGCAGATCCTGATCTCGGTCATGATCGCCTCGATGCTGATCGTGATGGCGCCGCGCGCCCTGGTCAGCGCAGGCCGCATCCGCGACGTCCTGCTGAGCGCGCCCGGAATCGTCGAGCCGGCCGCCCCCGCGGCCCTGCCGGCTCGGCCCGGCGGCGGGGTCGAGATCGAATTCCGCCATGTCGGCTTCGCCTATCCGGGGGCGGAGCGGCCCGTGCTGGACGACGTGAATTTCCGCCTGGAGCCGGGCAAGACGGTCGCCGTGATCGGCGCCACCGGCTCGGGCAAGACCACGATCGTCAACCTGATCGCCCGCCTGTTCGACGTGACCACGGGTGCGGTGCTGATCAACGGCGTCGACATCAGGACGCTGCCGCTGGCCACCCTCTGGTCGCTGATCGGCTTCGTGCCGCAGGAGAGTTTCCTGTTCTCCGGCACGATCGCCGACACGCTCCGCTACGGCCGGGCGGAGGCGAGCGACGACGAGTTGTGGCAGGCGCTCGAGGTCGCCCAGGCGCGCGATTTCGTCGCCGCCCTGCCGCTCGGCCTGGCGGCGCCGGTCGCCCAGGGCGGCGGCAATTTCTCCGGCGGCCAGCGCCAGCGCCTGGCGATCGCCCGCGCCCTGGTCCGCCGCGCCCCGCTCTATCTCTTCGACGACAGTTTCTCCGCCCTCGACTATGCGACCGACGCCCGCCTGCGCGCGGCGCTGCCCGGCCACCTGGGGGCGGCCGCCGTGCTGATCGTCGGCCAACGGGTGAGCAGCCTCCGACACGCCGACCTGATCCTGCTGCTCGACCAGGGCCGGGTCGCCGCCGCCGGCAGCCACGAGAGCCTGCTGCGCGACAGTGCCGCCTATCGCGAGATCGTCGCCTCCCAACATGCGGAGGAAGGCTGACATGGCCGGCCGCGACCTTTCCGCCGGCTCGGCGCCATTGCCCGGCCCGCAGCCCCTGCCCGGCCCCCGCGGCGGCATGCCCGGCCTCGGCGCTGTTGCCCGGGCGCGCGACCTGAAGGGTACCCTGACGCGCCTGTTCCGCCTGATCGGTGCGCATCCCGTCGCCATCACCGCCACGCTGGCCTGCACCGTCGCCAGTGTCGCGGGCTCGAGCCTGGTGCCCTGGCAGCTCGGCCGGGCGACCGACTATGTGATCGGCGCGGTCGCCGCCGGGGTGCCGGTCGAGCTGTCGGTGCTGACCCGGCGCCTCGGCCTCGCCGCCGGACTGCTCCTCGCCGGTGTCCTGCTCAATATCGTGCAGGCCTGGCTCAGCAATGCGATCGTGCAGGCATTGAGCCGCAACCTGCGCGACCAGGCGGCCCTGAAGCTGGCCCGTCTGCCGCTCGCCTGGTTCGACCGCCAGCCCCATGGCGAGGTCCTGAGCCGGATCACCAACGACATCGACAACGTGAGCCAGAGCCTGCAGCAGCTCCTGAGCCAGCTCCTGATGTCGGCCCTGCAACTGGTCGCCGTGCTGGCCCTGATGTTCGCGCTCTCGCCTGCGCTTGCCGGCATCGCGGTCGTCTCGCTCGTCCTCTCCGTTCTGCTGTCGCGGCTGCTCGCCGCCCGCTCCCGGCCTCATTTCGTCGAGCAGTGGCGGCGCACCGGCACGCTCAACGCCGACGTCGAGGAGGATTACAGCGGCCACACCCTGATGAAAGTGTTCGGCCACCGCGAGCGGGCGCGGGCGGTTTTCGAGGACGACAACGAGGCCCTGCGGGCCAGCGCCTTCAAGGCGCAATTCCTCTCCGGCATCATCCAGCCGGTCATGCTCTTCGTCGGCCAGCTCGGCTTTGTCGCGGTGGTGGCGGGGGGCGCCCTGCTGATCCTGGCGGGCGGCCTGTCGATCGGCGTGCTGCAGTCCTTCATCCAATATATCCGCCAGATCAACCAGCCGATCGGCCAGATCGCCGGCGCCGCCTCGGTGCTGCAATCGGCCTCCGCCTCGGCGGAGCGGGTGTTCGAACTGCTCGACGCGCCCGAGATGAAACCGGACACGGCGGCGCCGGCCAAGCTGGCGGCGCCGCAAGGCCATGTCGTCTTCGACCATGTGACCTTCCGCTACGAGCCCGGCCGGCCGCTGTTCGAAGACGTCAGCCTGGAGGCGAGGCCGGGCCAGACCGTCGCCGTGGTCGGGCCGACCGGCGCCGGCAAGACCACGCTGGTCAACCTGCTGATGCGCTTCTACGAGATCGACGGTGGCGCCATCCGGCTCGACGGCGTCGATACCCGCGACCTGACGCGGGCGGACCTGCGCCGCCATTTCGGCATGGTGCTGCAGGATTCCTGGCTGTTCAGCGGCACCATCCGCGAGAACATCGCCTACGGCAAGGACGGCGCCAGCGAGGCCGAGATCCTGGAAGCCGCCCGCGCCTGCCATGTCGACGGCTTCGTGCGCAAGCTGCCGGAGGGTTACGACACGCTGGTGGACGAGACCGGCGGCGTGCTCAGCACCGGCCAGAAGCAGCTCCTGACCATCGCCCGCGCCTTCGTCGCCCGGCCGAGCGTGCTGATCCTCGACGAGGCGACCAGTTCAGTCGACACCAGGACCGAACTCCTGGTCCAGCGCGCCATGGCGCGGCTGCGCGAGGGGCGCACCAGCTTCGTCATCGCGCATCGCCTGTCGACCATCCGCGACGCCGACCTGATCCTCTACATGGAAGACGGCAACATCCTGGAAGCGGGCGACCATGCCGCCCTGATGGCGCGGCGGGGCCGCTACTGGCAACTCTACCAATCCCAGTTCGGCGCGCCGGAGAGCTGACGGCGGGGCATCCCACGGCGGCGCTTTCCCGCTATGCTGGGGAGGGACAGCGTGCAGCCAGCGAGGGGGATCCGCCATGCCCGATCAGTCCGCCCGGGGTCCGGGACGGCCCCGGGTCCTGTCCCGCGAGGAACGCCGCGCGATCATCGTCGAGGCCGCCGAGGCCCTGTTCCTGACCCGTGGCTACGGCGAAACCTCGATGCTGGACATCGCACACGCCAGCGGCATGTCGAAGCGCACGGTCTACGAAATGTTCGAGACCAAGGAAGTGCTGTTCTCCGCCATGGTCCTGGCCCAGCACAGTTTTGCACCGTCCTTCGCGCCGCCGCTGCCGGGGGGCAGCGCGGCCGGGGATCTGGCCGCCGTGCTGACAAGGATGGGCGATTTCGTCCTGGCACCGACCCAGCTCGCGGTGATCCGGATCGTCATCGCCGAATCGGCCAAGGTGCCGGAACTCGCCCGCGCCTATTACGAGCAGGGGGTGGCACGCGCCCAGGCGGTCCTGGCCGAGAGTATCGCCGTCCTGGCGAAGCGCCACGGGCTCGCCGTCGACGATCCGCTGGAGACGGCGAATTTCCTGTTCGGCGCCGTCTTCTGCGAGACCTTGCTGTTGTCCCTGGTCGGCTGCGCCGAGGCGCTGCCGGAGGGTGTCCTGGCCAAGGGCGTCCTGGCCGGGCGGATCGAGCGCGTGCTGGCGGTCATGGGGCCCGGCCTCGGCATCGGCGGGGCCGGGTCACTCAATGGGCGATCAGCAGGGGCACCGGGCTCGAGCGGATCAGCGAGCGGGTGACGCCACCGAACACCACTTCAGTCATGCGCCCGCGGCCATAGGCGCCGAGCGCGATCAGGTCCGCGCGAAGCGCCACCGCGGCATCGGCGATCACGTCCGCGACCTTGGCGCCGTCGGAGCCGAGGCGCAGCACTTCGGCCGTCACGCCGTGGCGGCCGAGGAAAGTGGCGAGATCTGCGCCCGGCTCCTCGCCGTGGAATTCGCGCTTCTCGGCATCGACCACCAACAGGGTCACCAGTTCGGCGGCGCGGAGCAGCGGCAGAGCGTCGGACACCGCGCGCCGTGCCGCCCGGCTGGCGTTCCAGCCGAGCAGGATGCGGCGCGGCGCTTCCGCCCGCCAGCCGTCCGGCACCAGCAGGAAGGGGATCCCGGTCGACATCAGGAAGACATCGGCGGCCCCGCCCTCCGGCAAGCCGTTCAGACGGCCGGCGCCGACCACGATCAGGTCGGCATGTAGGACATGGTGGCGGACCTCGGCGAGCGAGACGCTCTCGCGCAGGACACGGCATTCGTGGGGCACGCCGGCCTTCGCGCACAGGGCCTCCATCGCCTGCCGGGCCTCGGCCGCCGCGGCTTCCTCCCGCTCGTCCTGGCGGCGGATCAGGCCGTCGATGGCGGCCCGGCCGATGGCCAGGGTTTCCGCCGGATCGGTGGCCTCGAAGGGGGGCAGCACCAGCAGACCGACCAGGCGCGCCTGCTGCGCCTCGGCCAGGGCGACACCATAGGCGAGGCGCGCGGCCCCGGCCGGCGTGGCGTCCAGGAACACGGCGATGGTCTTGACGGACATGATGCTCATCCTGCCGCGACGGCGGTGCGCCGGTGCAGCCGCAGCGGCTGCCCGTCCTGCAGCGATCGGCTGTCACGCACCCGGATCGTCGCCCCTCAATAACGGTACTAACAAGTTTCCTTATTTGAATACTGCTTTGCCCCGCCCGTCAAGCGCAGGTGCCGATGTCGCCGGCCAGCGGCCGGCTCGACGGTCGATCCAGGGTGGTTTCCCCTCAGTCCTTCACCCCGGCGGGGGCCGAGAAACGCGCCATCGTCTCGATCACCGCCGCATCGGCGAGCTGGTCGAAACGATCGTAGAAGCGCCCGATGGCGTCGAAGGGCGACGGCGTCGACAGGCAGACCACGGCATCGACCTCGCGCGCCAAGTCGGCCAGCGTCTCGGCCGGGGCGACAGGCACCGCCAGCACCAGCTCCCGGGGCTCGCGGCGCGCGACGGCACGGAGAGCCGCCTTCATGGTCGCCCCGGTGGCGATCCCGTCGTCGACCACGATCGCCACCCGGCCCGCCAGCGGCACCGGCGGCCGGGTGCCGAGATAGCGCTGGCGGCGGCGCTCGATCTCGGCGAATTCGGCGGCGCTGGCGCGTTCGAAATCCTCCGCCGTGATGTCGCAGGCGCGGATCACGTCCTCGTTCCGGACCACGATCGGCGGCGTGCCGGCGACCACGGCGCCCATGGCGACCTCGGGCTCGAAAGGCACCCCGACCTTGCGCACGATCAGCAGGTCGAGCGGCGCGCCCAGGGCCGCGGCGACCTCGGCCGCGACCGGCACGCCGCCGCGCGGCAGCGCCAAGACGACGGCATCCTGGCCGGCATAGCGGGCTGCCAGCACGGCCGCCAGCCGGCGCCCGGCATCGCTCCTGTCGGCGAAACGCATGACGCTAGCCCCTTTTTACCGTCCCCATGCGGGGCCTCCGGTCACCGATAGACCAGCACCGGCAGGCTCGAATGGGTCAGCACCTTGGTCGTCTGGCTGCCCAGCAGCACGGCGGCGACGCCGCGCCGCCCGTGGGAGGCCATGGCGATCAGGTCGCAGCCCGCCCGGCCGGCGACATCGATGATCGCCCGATAGGGTTCCTGCCCCTCGGCCAGGACAGTATGGCAGGCGACACCGGCGGCCTTCGCCTTCGCCTCGACCTCGGCCAGGATGCCGGCCGCTTCCTCGCGGGCGCGGCGGTCGTGTTCCGCCTTGCTGCGGCCGATCTCGTCGCTGTCGGCCCAGAACAGATGGAAGGGCTCGGCCGCGGTGACGACGGTGACCTGCGCCCCGGTCTCGCGGGCGAGATCGAGGCCCTTGTCGACCGCACCGTTCGCCAGGGGCGAACCATCGGTGGACAGAAGAATGTGACGAAACATGATTTTCTCCCCTTGGCCGGGCCGACCTGCGGCGCGGGCGGTCTCGACGCCGATCGGCCTTCGGCGCCCGCCTCTTTTTTTGGCATGCCGACAATACGACCGGACCGCCAGGGATGCCTTGACCTCGGTCAAACAAGCACCGCCGATCCCTGCTTTGACCGCCGCCGCAACGGCCTGCATCATGCAGGCGGCGACGACGGGGACAGGCCCATGCTGGAAATCCATCCCGAGACCGACCTCCTCCTGGTGGTCGACGTACAGAATGATTTCTGCGAAGGGGGCCGGCTGGCGGTGCCCGGCGGGAGCGAGATCGTCGCCACGGTCGGCCGGCTGATGGACGCCTTTCCCCATGTCGTGCTGACCCAGGACTGGCACCCGCCCGGCCATCTCTCCTTCGCCTCGTCCCACCCCGGCCGCCAGCCCTTCGAACAGATCGAGGTCGCCTATGGGCCGCAGACCCTGTGGCCGGATCACTGCGTCCAGGACACGGCGGGCGCCGCCTTCCATCCGGGGCTCGATACCGCCAAGGCGGACCTGGTGCTGCGCAAGGGCGCCGACCCCGCGCTCGATTCCTATTCCGCCTTCGTCGAGAACGACCGCCGGACTCCGACCGGCCTCACCGGCTATCTGCGCGAAAAGGGTGTCGAGCGGGTCTTCCTGGCCGGTCTCGCCTTCGACTATTGCGTCGCCTGGTCGGCCGAGGATGCGCGGCGCGAAGGCTTCGCCGCGGTGGTGATCGAGGACGCCTGCCGGGCCATCGACCTGGCGGGCTCGGCCGCCGCCGCCCGCGACCGCCTGTCGGCCGCCGGCGTCCGGCTGATCCGCGCCGCCGCCCTGGTCTGAACCGCCGCCTTGCCTCAGCGACCGGCGAGCAGGCGCCCCCAGCCGGGCACGCCCGTCGTGACTCCGGCGATCCGGAACGACGACCAGAGGGCGGTCAGCACCGAATCATAGATCGGCAGGCCCAGTTCCGCCTCCAGCCGGGCGACCAGGGGTGCCGCCTTCATATTGGTGCAGATGACCGCGACGGCGTCGGGCCCGGCCGCGGCGACGCGCCGGATCATGCCCTCGATGGTGCCCGCCTCGATCCCGGCGAAGGCGTGGTTGACGGTCAGGCCGCAATGTTCCTCGGCCACGCAGGCAATGCCCTGGCCCTCGAAGGCGGCGACGATGGCGGTCTGCACCGGGTCCTCGTAAGGCGTCACCAGGCCGAGCCGGCGGTGCCCGGCGCCCGCCAGGATCTCGTCGAGGGCGAGCATCGAGGTGGTGGCCGGAATGCCGGTCTCCGCCGTGATCGCCCGGCACAGCGCGCGGTCGCTGTCGAGCCCGAGCCAGCCGGCCGAGGTGCCGTTCCAGCAGATCACGTCGACCTTGGCATCGGCGAGCAGGCGCGCCGCCGCCAGCATGGGGGCCGGATCGAACTGGCCGAGGGCCCGGGGCTTCAGGGAAATCTCGGTCACCGGGACCCGGGCGAAATGGACCGAGACGCCGTCGAGCGGCACCGTGACGGCGGCGCAGACGGGCTCCAGAACGGTGTTGGACGAGGGCGTGATCATGCCCAGGCGGCGGTTGGTCATGGCTTCTCCTTCGCAGCGAAACGGCGCATCCGGCGCCGCCAATTATTGTGCACAATAGCATATGAATTGTGCACAATGCCCAAATCCTATGCCACCGCAATCGGCAACCCGTTACCCCGAATTTAACCAACCCATTGTTTTTCCTGAATTTCCGGATCTGGCACGATGCCTGCTATGACAAGAGGTGAGGCGGCGCGCCGGCAGAGACCGGCAGTCGCCGCCGCTGAACCGTCGGAACGGCGGAACCAGGTTCACGAGGCCGCGCGGCGAGAGGCGCGGAACGGAGGCTTAGATGTGTGATCGGAATGGTACCTTCTATCGCGACTTCTCGCGCCGGAGCTTCCTGCGGACCGGGGCCAAGGCGGGCACCGCGATCGCCCTGACCCCGGCGCTGGCCGCCCTTCTGAAGCCGCAGGGCGCCTTTGCCGCCACCACGGTGAAGGCGACCCACGGCACGGGCTTCTGCAACCTCGGCTTCTTCCTGGCCAAGGAACGCCACCTGGCCCAGGTCGAGGGCGTCGACATCGACTTCGTGGTGACGCCGTCCAATGCCGACATCGCCACCCTGTTCGGCGCCGGCATCGTCGACATGTCGATGATCCCCTATTCCAACTTCATGACCCTCTATGACGCCGGCGCTCCGGTGCGCATCGTCGCCGGCGGCGGCGTCGAGGGCTGCATCATCCTGGGCCGCGAAGGGATCAAGACGCCGGCCGACCTCAAGGGCAAGACCTTCGGCACCTTCCAGGCCGACACGCTGGAAGTCCTGCCCTTCGACTGGCTGAAGAAGGCCGGCATGAGCTTCAAGGACGTCGACGTCCGCTACATGAACACCTCGCCCGAACTGGCTCAGGCCTTCATCGCCGGCGCCCTCGACGCGATCTGCCATATCGAGCCCTATGCCACCCAGGCGCTCGAGTCGACCCCGGGCTCGACCCTGCTCTCGGACGGTACCGACGTCTACGGCAAGGGCTATTCGGACTGCGTTCTGGCCGTGCGCACGCCGCTGCTCGAAGAGAACCCGGGCGCCGTCAAGGCGGTGATCAAGGCCCTGTTCGAGGCCCAGGCCTCGGTCGAGGCCGATCTCGACAGCGCCCTGAAGGAAACCGTGGGCAGCTACTACAAGACCACCTTCGATGCCGCCAAGAAGGCCTCGATCCGCCAGCCGGTGGTGGTCGACCAGCGCAACCAGACCGATTTCATCGTCGCTCGCGGCGAGTCGATGAAGGAACTCGGCTACGTGAAGAAGCTGCCCGACGCCAAGGCCTTCGACTGGGGCCCGCTCGAAGCGGTGATCGCGGAAAACAAGGACCTCTATGGCAAGCTGAAGCGGAAGTCGGCGTAACACTCCCCGCCGCGTCAGACGGGGTGCCGGGGCATGGAGCCGCCGGCACCCCGAAGCCAAGAAGTGAGGTTCGATGTCGCTCAATCGCAGGGTCGCGGCCGCCGCGCCGGCCTTTCTCTGGGGGGTCGTCTCGGTCGGCATCTTCGCCGGTCTCTGGGAACTCGCCTGGGCTCTCGGCTATGCCAATCCCTTGCTGCTGCCGCCGCCGCATATCTTCCTGTCCGACATTCCGGGCACGCTCAGATATTTCGACACCACCAATACGGTCGGTTCCAATGCGACCGGGGGCGGCCTTGTGGCGCTCGCCACCACGATCGGCTGGACCACGCTCCGCGTCGTCCTCGGGCTCGCCATCGGTTTCGTGCTGGGGGTCGGCTCGGGCGCGCTGATCGGCTATTTCGCGCCCTTCCGCAATCTCATGCTGCCGCTGGTCACGCTGCTGGCGCCGGTCTCGCCGGTCGCCTGGCTGCCGGTCGCGATCTTCCTGTTCGGCATCGGCGACGTGCCGGCGATCTTCCTCGTCTTCATCACGGTCTATTTCGCCATCGTGCTGTCGACCATCGCCCAGATCGAGAGCGTGCCGGTCAACTATCTCCATGTCGCCCGCATCATGGGGGCGACGCGCTGGCAGAGCTTCTACCGGGTTGTGCTGCCGTCGGTCCTGCCGGCCCTGTTCATGACCCTGCGCCTCAACCTCTTCGCCGCCTGGATGGTGGTGCTGATCGCCGAGGCGATCGGCGTCGGCTCCGGCCTCGGTCAGATCGTCTCGGTCGCCCGCTCGACCTTCAACGCCAAACTGGTCTTCTTCACCATGGGCATCATCGGCGTCGCCGGCTTCCTGTTCGACTATGCGCTGCGCCAGGTGCAGCGGAAGGTCCTGTGGTGGATCTCGACCAACAGCTCGAAAGCTGCGCTATGACCCCGGCGATCTCCTGCACCCGAGTCGGCAAGATCTGGCGGTCGGCCGACAGCGCCAATGATGTCGAGGCGCTGCGCAACATCAGCTTCACCGTGATGCCGGGCGAATTCGTCGTCCTGCTCGGCCCGTCGGGCTGCGGCAAGAGCTCGCTCCTCTACATGATCGCCGGGCTCGAACAGCCGACCGAGGGAACCCTGCTCGCCCACGGCCGGCCGGTCGCCAGTCCCGACGCCGACCGCAGCCTGATCTTCCAGGACGCCTCGCTGTTCCCCTGGCTCACGGTCGGCGAGAATGTCACCTTCGGCCTCTCGCTCCGCCGCGAGAGCAAGGCGAAGCGGCGCGAAGTGGCGGACGAGATCCTGCGCAAGATCGGCCTCGCCGACGCCGCCGACAAGCGGCCGGACCAGCTCTCCGGCGGGATGCGCCAGCGCGTGGCGGTGGCCCGGGCGCTGGCCATGCGGCCCTCGATCCTGATGATGGACGAGCCCTTCGCGGCGCTCGACGTGCAGACGCGGGCCAAGATGCAGGACTTCCTGCTCACGGTCTGGAAGGACAGCGGCGCCTCGGTGATGCTGGTCACCCATTCGATCGACGAGGCGATCGCCCTGGCCGACCGGGTCCTGGTGTTCACCGCGCGCCCGGGCAAGATCAAGACAGAGGTGCCGATCGACCTGGAACGCCCGAGGTCGCCCCGCGACCCGCGCTACCGCGAACTGCACGACCTCTTCGCCGACCTCCTGGCCGACGAGGTCGACCGCGCCTTCGAGCAGCAGGAGGCGGCGGCGGAATGACCGCGGCCCTGGCCGTCGCCGGCCTGCATCTGCCGCCGGCGCAGGCGGACGGCGGCCCCGACCTCGCCCCCGCCACCACGGCGATCGAGGCCGCGGTGGCCGAGGGCGCCCGCCTCGTCCTGCTGCCCGAACTCTTCGCCTGGCCCTGTTTCACCGGCGAGGCGCCGGGCGCCTGGCGCCATGCCGCCGAGACCCTGGCGGGGCCGACGGTCACCTGGGCCGCCGCCCTGGCCGACCGGCTGGAGACCGCCCTGCTGGTGCCCCTGGCGCTGGCCGAGGGTGATGGCGTCTTCAATGCCGCGGTGCTGGTGCGGCCCGGCCGCGCCCCCGTGGTCGCCGCGCGCAAGATCCACCTGCCGCCCCCCTCGCCGGGCGACGGCTTCGGCGAGGCCGATCATTTCGTCCCCGGCCCGGCCGAAGTCGCCTGTTTCGACCTCGACGGCTTCCGCATTGCCAGCTTCATCTGCTTCGACCGCCGCTTCCCCGAGAGCTGGCGGGCGGCGCGGGCGGCGGGCGCCGATCTCGTGCTTTGCCCGGTAAACGGCCCGGCGGACGAGCCGGACGACTTCTTCCTGTGCGAACTCCGCACCCATGCGCGGGAGAACGGCGTCTACGCCCTCACCGCCGGGCGGAGCGGCATGGAGTACCTGCACGGCCGGACGATCGCCCACATGGCGCCGACGGCCCTGGTCGGACCGGACGGCGGCACCATCGCCTGCCGGCTCTCGGACGCCCCGCCCGGCCACGTCATCCACACACTGACGCGCGACGGCCTGTGCCGCCTGCGCGCCTCTTCCCCTTTCGAGCGGCGCCGGGCGATTGCCGGCACCGTGATCTGCTGAAGGACTGAATCATGGCCGAATTGATCGTTCAGGCGAAATGGATCGTGCTCGGGGTCGTGGACCGCCATTCGGTCGACATCCTGGAGGACGGCGCCATCCTGCAACGCGATGGCATCATCGTCGCGACCGGGGCACTCGCCGAATTGCAGAAGCTGGCGCCCACGGCCGAGATCCGCCGCTTCCCGCACCACATGATGCTGCCCGGCTTCGTCAACAGCCATCACCACGTCGGCCTGACGCCCTTGCAGCTCGGCTCGCCCGATCATCCGCTCGAAATGTGGTTCGCCAGCCGGATCCCGGCGCGTTCCGTCGATCTCTATCTCGACACGCTCTATTCCGCCTTCGAGATGATCGCCTCCGGTATCACCACGGTGCAGCATATCCATGGCTGGATGCGCGGCGGCTTCGACGCGATCGAGGGCGGCGCTTCCAAGGTGCTCGCCGCCTATCGCGCGATCGGCATGCGCGCCTCCTATTGCTTCGCGCTGCGCGAACAGAACCGCATGGTCTATGAGGACGACGCCGCCTTCTGCGCCCGCCTGCCGGGTGACCTGGGGAGCCGCCTGGCCGCCCACCTGAAGGCCCAGGTCTTCGACCTCGACGACAATCTGAAACTGTTCGACCGCCTGACCGCGGCCAATGCCGGCCAGCGCCTGACCCGCATCCAGCTCGCCCCGGCGAACCTCCACTGGTGCAGCGACGACAGCCTGATCGCCCTCGCCGAAAAGGCCGAATCGGCGGGCGTTCCCATGCATATGCATGTGCTGGAAACCGCCTATCAGAAGGAATACGCCCGCCGGCGCAGCGGCAAGACCGCCGTCCGCCACCTCTATGATCTCGGCGTGCTCGGGCCCCGGATGACCATGGGCCACAGCGTCTGGGTGAACGAGGAGGATGTCGAGATCGCGGCCGAGACCGGCACCTGCATCTGCCACAACTGCTCGTCCAATTTCCGCCTGCGCAGCGGCGTCGCCCCGCTCAATCATTTCGCCGCCAGGGGCGTCACCGTCGCCATGGGGCTCGACGAGGCGGGCATCAACGACGACCGCGACATGCTGCAGGAAATGCGCCTGGTGCTGCGCGTCCATCGCACCCCGGGCATGGAGGACGACGTGCCGACCTGCCCGCAGGTGCTGCGCATGGCGACCGAACACGGCGCCCTGACCACCGCCTTCGGTGCCTCGGTCGGCAAGCTGGAAGCCGGGCGTTTCTTCGATGCCGTGCTGATCGACTGGAACAAGGCGACCTATCCCTATCAGGACGCCGATATTCCGCCCCTCGACGCCGTCATCCAGCGCGCCAAGACCCAGGCCGTCGACACCGTCTTCTGCGACGGCGAGCCGATCTACGAGCAGGGCCGCTTCACCAAGATCGACCGCGACGCCGTGCTGGCGGAGATCGCCGGCATCCTGTCCGGCCCGCGCAACGCCGACGAGATCGCCCGCCACGCCCTGGGTCACGAGCTGCTGCCCCATGTGAAGCGCTTCTACGACGGCTATCTCGAGCGCGAGCGGCGCGTGCCCTTCTACCAGCCGTCGTCGCGCGTCTGAGCCTGGCCGTGCCGGAAGCGACATCATGCGTCTCCTGCTGCTGAACGGCAATACGACGCCGGAGATTACCGCGCGTTGCGCCGAGGCGGCCCGGGCGGTCGCCCGCCCGGGGACCGAGGTGGCGGCCTTCAACGCCAGCCGCGGCCCCCGCATCATCACGACCAGGGCGGAAAACGCCCTGGCCGAGGCCGCCATGGTCGAGCTCCTGGCCGAACATGGTGCCGGCGCCGATGCCGTGCTGGTGGCGATTTCCTTCGACACCGGCCTCGAAGCCCTGCGCGAGGCGGCCCGGGTGCCCGTGGTCGGCATGACCGCGGCCGCCCTTCACGTCGCCGCCCTCAGCGGCGGGCCGATCGGCTTCATCGGGCCGGGCCGGCGGGCGCTCAACATCTATCGCGATACCGCCGTCCGCAGCGGGCTCGACGGGAGGATCGTCGGCTATCGCTGCATCGACATGGCGCCGGAAGACTATCTCACCCCCGGCCCGACCCTGCCCCGCATCGCGGCCCTGGCGGCGGAGCTGATCGACCGCGGGGCGGAGAGCATCGTGCTGGCCGGCGCCGCCATGGCGGGCCTGACGCCGGAGATTCAGGCGAGCGTGCCGGTCCCGGTGATCGACGGCATCAAGGCCGGCGTCGCCCTGGCGGAGGCACTGGTGGCGCTGGGCCTGCCCAAGGCGACGATGGGCAGTTCCGCCGCCCTGCCCCGGCGCGAGATCCTGGGCGCCGGCCCCGCGCTGGCCCGGTTGTTCGGCGGGGGACCCGAATGACGGCGGGTTCAGCCGGCCGGCTTTTCCGCCCGGTCCGCCTGCCAGAGGCGGATCTCGTCGAGGATGACGTCCTCGATATCGGTCGGGGCCGGCGGTTCGGCCTTGGGGCGGAAGCGGGTCTCGACTTCGGAGAGATGGGACGTCATGGCACGCACCGCGGCCCGGCCGTCGTGACGGGCCAGGGCATCGACGATGGCGCCATGTTCCTCGATACCGCAGTGATTGACGAAATCGACGTCGAAATAGGCGTCCAGCATGGTGGTGCGGATCACCAGTTCCTGCATCTGGCGCATGATGAAGGGATTGGCCGTCATGCGTGCCAGCACCATGTGGAAACCGCCGGAGAGCTTGGTCGACTGGACCCGGTCGCCGCTGTGATGGGCGGCGTCCTCGGCCGTCACATGCTCGCGCAGGAGCTGGACCTGGCTCTCGCTCGCCCGTTCGGCCAGGCTCGCCACGATGCCGGCTTCGACGATCCGGCGCGCCTCGTAGACCAGGCGGGATTCGTCCAGGGTCGGATTGACCACGAAGGCGCCGTGATTGGGCACCATGTCGATCAGGCGGACGGTGCCCAGGCGTTGCAGGACCTTGCGGATGCGCTCGCGCGTGACACCGAAGGTGTCGGCCAGCTTCTGCTCGCCGAGGCGCGTGCCGGGGGCCAGCCGCGCCGACAGCAGCGCGTTGGTCATCACCTCGAAGATCGCGTTTTCGTCCAGCGAGCGGACAGCGGAATCCATCTGCGACATGCTTCCCGGCCAAGTCCCGGCCGCGCGTCGGCACGACCGGATCGCGCTTTGATGCCGCAAGGGCGGGGCGAACGCAAGTGCGCCCAGGCCCCGGCGACGAGTGACCGGCGATGACGCCCCCGCCGCCGAACGAGCTGACCATGGTCGAGGCGCTGGCCCGCATCCGCGCCGGCCGCCTCGCCCCCGCCGAGCTGGTCGAAGCCTGCCTCGACCGCATCGCCCGCCGCGATCCCGAGGTGCGCGCCTGGCTCCATGTCGACGCCGATGCGGCCCGGGCGGCGGCCCGGCAGGCCGACCCGGCGGCCCCGCTCGCCGGCATTCCGGTCGGCATCAAGGACATCATCGAGACGGCGGGCATGCCGACGACCTGCAATTCGCCGGTCTATGCCGAACGCTGGAGCAGCGAGGACGCTTCCTGCGTCGCCGTGCTGCGCCACTTCGGCGCCATCGTGCTGGGCAAGACCGATACCGTCGAATTCGCTTCGGGCGGGCGCCGCGCCCTGACCCGGAACCCGCATGATCTCCGCCACACGCCCGGCGCTTCCTCTTCGGGTTCGGCCGCGGCGGTAGCGGATTTCATGGTGCCCCTGGCGCTCGGCACCCAGACCGCGGGCTCGATCATCCGGCCCGCCGTGTTCAACGGCGTCTATGGCTTCAAGCCGACCTTCGGGGCCGTGAACCTCGAAGGGATCAAGACGGCGGCCCCGAGCCTCGACACCGTCGGCTGGTTCACGCGGAGCTGCGAGGACCTCGCCCTGGTCGCGCAATGCCTCAGGGTCGGCGACTGGACCGATTTCGCCGTGCCGGCGCTCGAGGGACTGCGCGTCGGGTTCTGCCGCTCGCCCTATTGGGCGCGGGCCGAGGCGGCGGGCCGCGACGGGCTGGCGGCAGTCGCCGGCCGCCTCGCCGAGGCCGGCGCCCGGGTCCGCGACCTCGTGCTGCCGGCGCCCTTCGACGGTCTGGCCGAGGCGGTCGACATCATCATGGGGCACGAGGGGCAGAGCAGCCTGCTGGCCGAATATCTGGTCCATTACGACAAGCTGGCGCCCGATTTCCGCCTCCGCGTCGAGAACGCCCGCGGCATCACGGCGCGGGATTTCACCGCGGCCCAGGACCTGGCCGCCCGCTGCCGGGGCCTGTTCGACCCGCTGTTCGGCGATGGGCTCGACGTCATCCTCACGCTGGGTGCTCCCGGCCTCGCCCCCCGCATCGAGGCGGGCACGGGCGATCCCATCTTCTGCTCGCTGTGGAGCGCGCTGCACGCCCCCTGTCTCGCCGTGCCGGCCGGCTTCGGCGCGGGCGGCCTGCCCTTCGGCGTGCAACTGGTCGGCCCGCGTTTCGGCGACGCAAGGCTGATCGGCCTCGCCGCCGCGATCGCCGCCGTCATCGACCCCGGCCAGGCCGAGGCCCGCGCGCGGCAGGAGGTACCGGCGACATGGTGACGCCCACGCCCGCAACGGCCGAACTCGGCCGTCTGGTGATCGAGCGCTGCGACGCCCTGGCCGCCCTCAGCGAGCGCCCGGGCGAATTGACCCGCCGTTTCCTGACCCCGTCGCACCGGGCCTCGATCGAGCTGGTCGCGGGCTGGATGCGGGAGGCCGGCATGGCCACGCGGCTCGATGCCGCCGGCACATTGATCGGCCGCTACGACGGCGACGGACGGGAGAGCCGGCCACTCCTGGTCGGCAGCCATCTCGACACCGTCTGCAATGGCGGGCGTTACGACGGCATGCTGGGCGTGGTCGCCGCCATCGCCTGCGTCGACCAGCTGAAGCGGGCCGGCCACCGCCTGGCCTTTCCGATCGAAGTCCCCGCCTTCGGCGACGAGGAGGGGGCACGCTTCGGTATCGCCCTGATCGGCAGCCGGGCCATGGCCGGCACGCTGCCCGCCGACTGGCTGGGCCGGCGCGACGGCGACGGCATTTCGCTGGCCGAGGCCCTGGCCGGCTTCGGCCTCGACCCCGCGCGTCTCGGCGAAGCCGCGCGCCGGCCGGGCGACCAGCTCGGCTATCTCGAACTCCATATCGAACAGGGCCCTGTGCTGGAGGCGGAGGGGTTGCCGCTCGGCGTCGTCACCGGGATCTGCGGGGCGACCCGCGCCGAAGTGGTCTTCGCCGGACGCTCCGGCCATGCCGGCACGGTACCCATGGCAGCCCGGCACGACGCCCTGGCCGGGGCGGCCGAATTCGTCCTCGCGGCCGAGTCGATCGCGCAAGCCTCGGCCGGCGCCGTGCTCGCCACCGTCGGGCGGATCGGGGCGGAACCCGGCGCCGCCAATGTGATCGCCGGGCGCTGCGGCGTGACGCTCGACGTCCGCGCCCCGACCGACCCGGCCCGCCGCGCCGCCGTGGCGCGGATCCTCGAGTCGGCCCGCGCGATCGCCGCGCGCCGCGGCCTCGAGGTTTCGATCGACGTCTTCTACGACGCCGATGCGGCGCCCTGCGACCCGGCGCTCACCGCCGATGTCGCGGCGAGCCTGGCGGCGCGAGGCATCGTCGTCCGCTCGCTCGCCAGCGGGGCGGGGCACGACGGCATGGCGCTGGCCGCCGTGATGCCCTACGGCATGATCTTCATGCGCTGCGCCGGCGGCATTTCGCACCACCCGGCGGAGGCGATCACGGCCGAGGATGCGGCCGAAGGCACCGCCGCCCTGCTCGACCTCCTGTACCGCCTCGATCACAGACTGGGGAGAAACCCATGACCCGTTACGACCTCGTCATCCGGGGCGGCACGGTCGCCACCGCCGCCGACGTGACGACCTGCGACATCGCCGTGTGCGACGGCCGCATCGTCGCCCTGGGCGAGGACCTGGGCCCGGCGGAAGAGGTGATCGACGCCCGCGGCATGGTGGTGACGCCGGGCGGGGTGGACGCCCATTGCCACCTCGACCAGCCGACCAGCGACGGCTCGCGCTTCGCCGACGATTTCGCATCCGGCACCATCTCGGCCGCCTTCGGCGGCACCACCACGGTGATCCCCTTCGCCCTGCAGATGCGCGGCCAGAACCTGCGCGACGTGGTCGCCGACTATCACGCCAAGGCCGCGGGCAAGGCGGTGATCGACTACGGCTTCCACCTGATCCTGTCCGACCTGACACGGCCGGAAATCATGCAGGAACTGCCTGCCCTGATCGCCGAGGGTTACACATCGTTCAAGGTCTATATGACCTATGACGACCTGAAGCTGAGCGACCGCGACATTCTCGACGTCCTGGACCTGGCCCGGCGCGAAGGCGCCATGACCATGATCCATGCCGAGAATACCGACTGCATCGCCTGGCTGACCGAGCGGATGCTGCGCGAAGGCAAGACCGCCCCCCTCTACCACGCCCTCTCGCGCCCGGCCGCGGTGGAACGGGAAGCGACGCACCGGGCCTGCACCCTGGCCGAGATCGTGGGCACGACCGCCCTGATCGTCCATGTCTCGGCCGGCGAGGCGATCGAGCAGATCCGCGCCGCCAGGGCGCGCGGCCTCCGCATCCTGGCCGAGACCTGCCCGCAATATCTGTTCCTCACCATCGACGACCTGGGCGGCCCCGGCGCGCAGGGCATGAAATGCATCTGCTCGCCCCCGCCGCGCGACAAGGCCAACCAGGAACTGGTCTGGCGCGCCCTGGCCGACAATACGTTCGACATCCTGTCGTCCGACCACGCGCCCTTCAGTTTCGACGATGCCGCCGGCAAGCAGCGCCGCGGTCCGGACACCCCCTTCACCCATGTCCCGAACGGCGTGCCGGGGATCGAGACGCGGATGCCGCTGCTCTTTTCCGAAGGCGTGCTCAAGGGCCGGATCGGCCTTTCCCGCTTCGTCGCCCTGACCTCGGCCAATGCGGCGCGGATTTACGGCCTGCCGCGCAAGGGCTCGCTCGCCGTCGGCGCCGATGCCGACATCGTGATCTGGGATCCGGAACGCGAGGTGATGATCACCAACGGCAGGCTGCACCACCGGGCCGACTATACGCCCTACGAGGGCCGCATGGTGACCGGCTGGCCAGCAGTGGTGCTGTCCCGCGGCACCGTGGTCTGCCGCGACGGCGCCCTGCTCGCCCGCCCCGGCCAGGGCCGCTTCCAGGCCCGCAGCCGGCCACTCACGCCAGCCACCGGCGGCGCCGCGGACGGCTATCGAGGCCGGCCCCGGGGGTGACGGGCTCAGAAGAAGGCCTGGATCCCAGTCTGCGCGCGGCCGAGGATCAGGGCGTGGCGCATGATGTGGTAACCGATCTGGATATCATTGCCGCCGTGCATGTCGCGGGCCGTGCGGACGATGTCCAGTGCCTTGCCGCAATTGTTGCGCTTCACGATCGAGACCATCTCGGACGCCAGTTGCCCTTCGTCGAACAGCCGCCCGACGCCGAGCGAGGCCTGCAGCCCGAGGGCGATTTCGGTCTGCATGTCGGCGAATTTCTTCTGGAAGAGCTGGGTGCCGGCCAGCGGACGGCCGAACTGCTTGCGGTCCAGGCCGTAGCGCATGGTGCCCAGCAATCCTCGGCGGCCCCGAGCGCCCCCCAGGAAATGTTGATGTGAGTCCAGAAAACTGGATCGTTTGAAGTTAGAGTTTTTCCGGTCTGTTTTCTCTTAGGCGGGAGGAGCAGAAGACCTGAAGCAGGGGGTGGACGGTGTGCCGGCGAGCCGTCCGAACGATGTCTGGGCGATGGACTTCGTGCATGACCAGCTGGCGACGGGCCGGAAGATGTCGTGGCGACGCTGGAAAGGGTCTGCGCCCGGGCAAGCCGACGGACAATGCCTTCATCGAGGCGCTCAACGGCCGGTTCCGGAGCGAGTGCCTGAACGCGCACTGGTTCCTTTCGCTTGCCGATGCGGAAAAGATGGAGGCTTGGCTCAAGTCCTACAACGAGGATCGGCCCCATGGGCGATCGGGCACAAGGTGCCGTTCCTGCTGCAAAATCCCGGTGGCGCAACCAGCCCGCCACCGCGATGAAGCCCGAAAACTCTAACTTCGGGCGGCCCAAAATTGGGGCCCAGATCAGTCCAGACGAATGAAATTTGTTTGGCGCCTGAAAGAAAAACCGAGAAATATCAGAAGTGAATCCCATATATTACTTATATCAAATTCGATATTTTGCGCCCGTTTTCGGGATCTGACACGGAGGCCGACGTGATTGTTCGGGCTGAAAACAAAAATCCGGGCGAGCCGGTGGTCGCCGCTGAAGCCGGAAACGGCCGGGTGCGGGCGATCCTGATCGACTATCAGCGACCCGTCGTCTGGCGCAGCCTGACGCAGTTGGCGATCTCGCTGGCGCTGTTCCTGGCCTTCGAGGTGGCGCTCTACGCCACTTTCGGCATCTCCTACTGGCTGACCCTGGCGCTGGCCGTGCCGGCCGCAGCCATGGTGGTGAAGCTGTTCATCATCCAGCACGACTGCGGCCACGGCGCCTTCATGCCGAGCGCACGCGGCAACGACCTGATCGGTCATCTCTGCAGCCTGGCGACCTTCACACCCTATCTGCATTGGCGCCGCCAGCATGCCGGGCACCATGCGGTCTGGAACGATCTCGACCGCCGCGACAGCGGGGTGGACCTCTATTCGGTCTGCATCACCCTCGATGAATACCAGGCCCTGTCGCCCTGGGGCCGGCGGCGCTATCGGCTGATGCAGCATCCCCTGCTGGCCCTTGTGCTGTTGCCGCCGTTGATCTTCCTCGTGGTCTATCGCTTCGCCTTCGACACGCCGGCGAGTTGGTGGCGCGAGAGGCGCAGCGTCCATCTGACCAACGCCGCTCTGCTGCTGCTCTACGGCGGGCTCGGCCTGGTCTTCGGTTTCGGCACCGTGGCCGCCGTGCAGTTGCCGGTGATCGCCATGGCCGCGCTGGTCGGTGTCTGGCTGTTCTCGTCGCAGCATCGCTTCGAGCATGTGGTCTGGCGCCGCCATGCCGACTGGGATGCGACGACGGCGGCGCTCCGAGGCAGTTCCTTCCTGAAGCTGCCGCGCTTCTTCGATTGGGTGACCGGCCATATCGGCTTCCACCACATCCATCACCTGAGCGCCCGCGTGCCCAATTATCGCCTGCGCGCCGCCCACGAGGCCCTGGCGCCGGTGACCGAACTGGCGCCGCCGCTCGGCTTCCTGCGCTCGCTCGGTGCCTCGCGCTTCGCCGTCTGGGACGAAGCCAACGGCCGCATGATCCGCTTTCCCCACTGAGGGGCCCGCCTGCAGACGCCCGCACAGTCGTTCGGTCGCTGAAACCAACCATCGGAGACCGATCATGGCTGCCAAGGATATCAAGTTTCACGGCGACGCCCGCGACCGCCTGCTGCGCGGGGTGGAAATCCTCGCCGACGCGGTGAAGGTGACCCTCGGGCCCAAGGGGCGGAACGTCGTCATCGCAAAGGGCTACGGCCCGCCGCGCATCACCAAGGACGGCGTCACCGTGGCCCGCGAGATCGACCTCGCCGACCGCTTCGAGAACATGGGCGCACAGATGGTGAAACAGGTCGCGACCCGCAGCAGCGACATGGCCGGCGACGGCACCACCACGGCGACCGTGCTGGCCCAGGCGATCCTGCGCGAGGGGGCGAAGGCGGTCGCCGCCGGGCTCGACCCGATGGAGCTGAAGCGCGGCATCGACATGGCCGCGGCGGCCGCGGTGGCCGAGATCGCACGCCTGTCCCGCAAGGTCTCGACCAGCGCCGAGATCGCCAATGTCGGCCGCATCTCGGCCAACGACGACCGCGAGATCGGCGACCTGCTGGCGAGCGCCATGGAAAAGGTCGGCCGGGAAGGCGTGATCACCGTCGAGGAAGGCAAGTCCCGCGAGACCACCCTCGACACGGTCGAGGGCATGAGTTTCGACCGGGGCTATGTCTCGCCCTATTTCGTCACCGATGCCGAGAAGATGGCGGCCATCCTCGATCAACCCTACATCCTGCTGCATGAGCAGAAGCTGCCCGGCATCCAGGCCCTGTTGCCGCTCCTCGAGCTGGTCGCCAAGAGCGGCCGCCCCTTGCTGGTGGTGGCCGAGGACATTGCCGGCGAGGCGCTGGCGACCCTGGTGGTGAACCGCTTGCGCGGCAGCCTGAAGGTCGTCGCGGTCAAGGCCCCGGGCTACGGCGACCGCCGGCGTGCCATGCTGGACGACATGGCCGTGGTCACCGGGGGCGAAGTGATCACCCAGGACCTCGGCACCAAGCTCGAGAATGTCACCCTGGCCATGCTCGGCCAGGCCCGCATGGTCCGGGTCGACAAGGAGAAGACGCTGATCGTCGACGGCGCGGGCGACAAGACCGCCATCGCGGCCCGCTGCGCCCAGCTCCGCCGCCAGATCGAGGATGCGGACTCGGACTATGACCGCGAGAAACTGCAGGAACGCCTGGCGAAACTCGCCGGCGGCGTCGCCGTCATCAGCATCGGCGGCGGCAGCGAAACCGAGGTGAAGGAGCGGGGCGACCGGGTCGACGATGCCCTGCACGCCACCCGCGCCGCGGTCGAGGAGGGCATCGTCGCCGGCGGCGGCGTCACCCTGCTCTATGCCGGCAAGGCGCTGGACGGGCTCAACCCGGCCAATGCGGACCAGAAAGTCGGCATCGACATCATCCGCCGTGCGCTCCAGGCGCCGGCCCGCCAGATCCTGCTCAATGCCGGCGAGGAAGCTTCGATCATCGTCGGCAAGCTGCTCGAGGCCGGCGACACCACCCGCGGCTTCGATGCCCAGGCGGGCGCCTTCGTCGACATGATCGCGGCCGGCATCGTCGACCCGGCCAAGGTCGTGCGCCTCGCCCTGCAGGGGGCGGCCTCCATCGCCGGCCTGATGATCACCACCGAAGCCCTGATCGCCGAAAAAGTGGCCGACACCGAGGATCTGGCGGCCTGACAGGAAGGCCGCCGGTCAACGCCCGGCGGCCGAACGGTAGAAGAAGAACTTCGCCACCTCGACCAGCCCGAGGTAGAGCACTGTGGTGCCGAACAGATAGGCGAAGAACAGCGGCGGCGGCGCCACGAAGCCGAACCAGCGGCCGAGCCCCAGAAAGGGCAGGGCGATCGCGACGGCGACCGCCCCCGCCGCCATCGCGGCCAGCAACGGGTGCGGCCGGCTTCGGAACAGCCGGCGCCGGGTCCGGATGGCGAAGACCACCAGCACCTGGGTGGTGATCGATTCGATGAACCAGCCGGTCTGGAACAGGGCCTCGCCCGCGCCGAACAGATGCAGCAGGGCATAGAAGGTCAGGAAATCGAAGACCGAACTGAGCGGCCCGAAGACCAGCATGAAGCGCTCGATCAGGCGGACGTCCCAGGTCACGGGCTCGGCCGTCGCCTCTGCGTCGACCCGGTCGAAGGGGATGGCGATTTCCGAGACGTCGTAGAGCAGGTTGTTCAGCAGGATCTGAATCGGCAGCATAGGCAGGAAGGGCAGGAACAGCGCGGCGCCCGCCATGCTGAACATGTTGCCGAAATTCGAGCTCGATCCCATCAGCGCATATTTGGAGACGTTGCGCACCGTGCCGCGGCCGCAGACGATCGCGTCATGGATGACCGAAAGATCGTGTTCGAGCAGGATCAGGTCTGCCGCCGCCCGGGCGACATCGGCGGCACCGTCGACCGAGATCCCGACATCCGCGGCATGCAGCGCCGGTGCATCATTGATGCCGTCGCCCAGGAAGCCGACGACATGACCCGTCCGCTTCAGTGCCAGCAAGATCCGATGCTTCTGCTGCGGGTTGACCCGGCAGAACAGGTTGACCTGCGGCAACCGGCCGATCAGCGCCTCGTCCGACAGATGCGCGAGCTGGTCGCCGGTCAAGACGCCGGTGATCGGCACGCCGATCTCGGCGAAGACGTGGCGGGTTACCTGTTCGTTGTCGCCGGTGAGCACCTTCACGGCGACCCCGGCCGCAGCCATGGCCTGGATCGTCGCCCCGGCGCTCGCCTTGGGCGGATCGAGGAAGACGGCGAAGCCCGAGAAGACGAGTTCGCTCTCGTCGGTGATCGCCGCCGTGTCGTGGCTGGCGTCGACCGGCCGGCTGGCGATGCCCAGAGCCCGGAAGCCCTGGGCGCCGAGCCCGTCCAAGGTCGCGGCGAAAGCCCGCCGCGTCTCGTCGTCGAGCGGTTTCTCCTCCCCAGCGGCGTTCTCGTAGCGGCCGGAGAGCCGCAGCAGGTCTTCCGGCGCCCCCTTGACGATCAGGCGGCGGCCGGCCTCGTGCTCGACGAGGATCGAGACGCGCCGACGCTCGAAATCGAAGGGTACTTCGTCGATTTTCTTCCAGTCCGCCATGTCGAAGGGATGGGCGGCGACGATCGCCTCGTCGAGCGGACTCTTCATGCCGCTCTCGAAATGGCTGTTGATGCAGGCATAGGCATAGGCCCGCCGGCTTTCCGCGCCGGTGCCGTCCATGACGCGCATCAGCTTGATCGTGGCTTCGGTCAGTGTGCCGGTCTTGTCGGTGCACAGCACATTCATGGCGCCGAGGTCGTGGATCGCCGTGAGACGCTTCACGATCACTTTCCGCCGGGCCAGGTCCATCGCCGCGCGAGCCAGCGTCACGGTCACGATCATCGGCAGAAGCTCGGGCGTCAGGCCGACGGCGAGGGCCAGCGCGAACATCAGCGATTCCAGCGCCGGCCGGCCGAAGGAGATGTTGACCACCAGGACGAACAGCACCATGAGGATGGTGAAGCGCATGATCAGCATACCGAAGCGATGAATGCCGACGGCGAAGGCGGTGGCCGGAGGCTTTTCCGCCAGGCTGGTGGCGAGATGGCCGAGCGCCGTTGCCGCGCCGGTCCGGCAGACGACGATGCTGGCCGTGCCGCTGATCACCGAGGTGCCGGAAAACACCGTGTTCGAGGCCCCGGCCGGGCTCTCGGCGCCAAGGGCGGTATCGGTCGCCTTTTTTTCGGCCGGATAGGGCTCGCCCGTGAGCAGGGCCTGGTTGACGAAGAGGTCGCGACTTTCGATCAGCCGGGCATCCGCCGGCACCAGGTCGCCGGCGATCAACTCGACGATGTCGCCCGGTACCAGCTGGTCGATCGGGACGGAGTGGAAGGCCCCGTCCCGTCGCACCGTCGCCCGGACAGCGACGGAACGGCGCAGCGCCTCGACCGCGCTCTGGGCGCGGGTTTCCTGCACGAAGTCGAGCGCCATGCTCATCATCACGATGGCCACGACGACGAGGAAACTGGACACGTCGCCGGTTGCGGCGGAGAGGCCGCTGGCGACCAGCAGGATGATCACCAGCGGATTGCGGAAACGGGACAGGAACTGGAGCCAGAGCGGCGGGCGCCCTTCGGCCGCGGCGGTATTGAGGCCGTGGATCGCCTGCCGCGACCGCACATCGGCGTCGGCGAGGCCCGCCGGCGTCGTTCCCAGTCGTGTCAGCAGACGGTCGAGCGGTTCCTGCCAGATCTCTTCGGTGGGCGACCGTCCCGCGTCCTCATGGCCAGGGCCGGCCTCCATCGGTGATCGTCCTTCCATGTGACGCGGCTCATTGTAGCGCGAATGAAGCAACGGCCGAACGGCATTCATGGTCGGGACAAGGGTATTTCCAGCCCCTCGGGCGTGTCGACGAGCGGCGTGCCAAACCCGGCGCAGAGCGACACCATGCGTGCCTTGATCGCCTCGAGGGATCGTCCCCTGGCGAGGCTGAGCGGGGCGGAATGGATGCGCACCGGCACCAAGTCGAGCCGCACGGGCCTGCCGGCCTCGACGTCGAGCTGGAAGACGAAGGAGGTGATCGTGGCGCGGAAGGGGAACTTCCAATAGTCGTCGATCACATTGCCCGTGTCGTAGAGGATGACGCCCTGGCCGTGGCGTTCGACCGCCTGGACGACATGGGCGGAATGGCCGTGGATGACATCGACGCCGCGTTCGACCGCGGCATGGGCGAAGCGGCGAAACGACCGGGGCGGCGACAGGCGCATGTTGGGACCCCAGTGCAAGGACAGCACGACGAGGCCGGCGCCGGCTTGGCGCAATGCGCGCACCGACCGTTCGACCCATTGGAGTTGCTCCGGCCCATCGGTCATCTCGATGTAGTTGGTGCCCGGCCGGTCCGGGGCGGCGGCGAAGTCCCGCATGTTGTCGGTGGCGGCCATCAGGCCGACCGTCAGTCCGGGGAGTTCGAGGATGGCCGGCGCCGCCGCCTCGGTGGCGTCGCGGCCGGCGCCGGTGTGGCCGATGCCGGCAGCGTCGAGGGCGCTCATCGTGTCGAGCAGGCCGGCTTCGCTGAAATCCAGCATATGGTTGTTGGCGAGGCAAACGAAACGGACGTTGCCGCACTGAAGAATGCGGACGGCGTCCGGATCGGCCCGGAAGTGGAAGGCCTTCCAACTTCGCCGCCAGCGCGTGTCGCTGTTGGTGATGGGGCCCTCCAGATTGGCGATCACCGCATCGGCCCGGCCCAGCATGGGCAGGACATCGCCCCAGAACCATTCCGGCGGGTGGTCGCGCAGCGCCCGGCTCACCCCCCGGCCCAGCATCAGGTCTCCGAGGAATATCAGTCTCGCTGATTTTCTCATGCCGCGTCGCCCGCCGTGGAGAGTCGTGTCGGAGATTAACTCAAAAGGCTCCCCAAACCGTGGCGAATGCCGTCTCGAGCAGCAGGAAGGCGGCCAGACAGGCGATGCCGAGCAACAGTCCGTCCCTTTCGAGGTCGGCGAAGGAGATCAGCGTGATCGCCAGTGCCGGGGCGATGCCGGTCAACGGGATCGGTGACAGCATCGTGACGCCCAGGAGGAGCATAACCAGGCCCGTGATCCGCCGGGTCGTCCCGGCGGGCGGGCGCCAGCGGGGATGGACCAGTTTTTCCAGAAAGCGGGCCGCCGGAATGGCGCGGCGGAGCAAAGCGACGAAGGGGCGCGATTCGCCCTGCATTCCGGGTTCGCCCCGCGTTCCGGCTGGACCGCCTGAGCCTGTCGGCGACATGCGGCCTATCGGTGGCCAGTCTTCGCAACGGGTCGGTAGTTTGTCACGGGGCCGGCGGAGCCTCGACCGGGTCGTCGGAAATTTGCGGGCGTCGAATCCGTCTTGTGAACGGTAAGGTAATGACACGCTCAACGGCATCGTGGGATGGGGGCTATCGTGACCACGCTCGGCATTCGTCATCGGACGGCCTACCGCTACCAGTCGCCGGTCGCGCTGGGGCCTCATCGGCTGATGCTCCGCCCGCGGGAGAGCCGCGAACTGCGCCTGTGCGCCTTCGAGGTCGAGGTCACGCCGGTCGCCAGCCTCGCCTGGGCCAATGACGTCTTCGGCAATGTCGTGGCGACGGCCTATTTCCAGGGGCTGACCGATCACTTGGAAATCCTCTGCCGGTCGACGATCGAACTCGACGCGGTGGCCTGGCCGGTGTTCGACATCGATGCGGCCGCGATCCACTATCCCTTTCGCTATTCGGCCGACGAGGTGATCGATCTCGGCGCCCTGGCTGTTGCAGGCCATCCGGACCCGACGGGCCGGTTGCGCGCCTGGGCCGGCAGCTTCGTTCGCGGCAATCCGACGGATACGCTGGCGCTGCTCAAGGACATGTGCACGGGGATCTCGGCCTGGATCTCCTATCAGGACCGGGACGACGAGGGCACCCAGGCACCGCTGGAAACCCTCGACCGGGGCTGGGGATCGTGCCGTGACTTCGCCCTGCTCTTCGTCGAGGCGGTGCGCAGCCTGGGTTTCGGCGCGCGCATCGTCTCGGGTTACCTGGACAATTCGCGGTCGGGCAATGCCGGCGCGGTGGGGGGCGGCTCGACCCACGCCTGGGCCGAGGTCTATGTGCCGGGCGCCGGCTGGATCACCTTCGATCCGACCAACCGCAGCGTCGGTGGCCTCAATCTGATCCCGGTCGCGGTCGGCCGCGACATTCGTCAGGTGATGCCGGTCGCAGGCAGCTTTGTCGGCGCCGCCGGCGCCTTCCTGGAGATGACGGTCGACGTGCAGGTGGCCCCCGCCCCGGCCTTCGTCGGGGACTGACCGCCGAGGCGAGCGTCAGGGGTTCTTCCTGCCAGTGGCAATCGATCTGTACGCATGAGTGAAGTGGGAACGCCGGACTGTCCGCGAAGCCGGGCGATCGCCTGAAGGCCTCCCCGCGCTCAGTACTGCGCGTGCAGCACCCGCTGGCCGACGACGTCGACATGGGCCGCGTCGCTGGCCGGCGCCAGCTTCCGTTCGGAGAATTTGAGTTGCAGGAGCTGCCCGTCGTCGGTGAGCAGTTCGACATCCGGGCGGCCGAAGAGGCCGGCCAGCGCCGCGCTGGGAAGCCTGATCTCGCCGCAACGGGTGATTTCGCCCGATTTCTGGGCGTAACTGTCGAAATCATAGGTGGCGCGGACGACGTCCGCGCCGGCACATTTCAGGATACCGCTGCCGGTCGTGCCACCGAGATAGCGCATGAGAAACCTCCTTGGACCGTGAGGGCGGGGGATCACGACGGCGGGATCTGGCTGTCGGCTTCGAGCGCCGAGGCCAGTTCCGTCGGATCGACCGTGACCACCTGGCGGGCCCGGCTGGTGACCGACAGAGCCGGCACATGCAGCATGGTGGCGATCCGCTGGAAGGCGACGAAGGACACGCCCAGGATCTGCTCTTCGTCCGTCACCAAGCGATAGGTTCCCGCCGGGTATAGGCCCTCGAGCGCAGTGAGGGTGAAGGGACGGGTGAAGGTGACCGAGCTTTCGGTGGTGCGGGTCGACATGGCGCCCTCCCGCCTCAGTGCTTCTTCTTCGGCGGGCTGACCGGGGTGGACGAGCCCTTGCTCAGCAGGCCCGAAGTCTCGGCCACCGGTGCCGGCCTGACGGCCTTGGGTTTCTTGGCTTCACGATTGCCGCGTTTCTGGGCCTTGGCCATGGAAAATCTCCTGTGCACCGGGTCGGTGCTGTCGAACGAAAATATTGCGGCGAACTGCCGCTCTGCGCACCGTCGTGACCCTGTCGGGTCCTCGGGTGTCATCGAATTTTGAAGAAATCGTCACAGCGATATTAGCACGATCGGCGGTCGATCGCCGCGTCTGCAGAAATTTATTTGATCGATTTCAATAATTTCTTTTCCAGCCACCTTGATCAGTGAAGAGGCGCCGGGTTCGCGTCAGTCAGACGAGACCGATGTCGTCATTGGCCAGGGCGAACAGGAGCACGGCCAGGCGAGTTCGCGCATCATGGCCGCGGCCGCGCCGAAATCTGCCAGCGTCAGTGCGCAGCCCCGCCAGCACGCCTTGCCCCCGTCGACGCCGCAGCGACAGGATCGACAGACGGCGCCGCCACAATAGCGCATCCCGCAGTTCGGTTTCCGGTTGCCGACGAGAAACATCGGATGGTGCAGCGGACCGGGCCGACTCGGTTCTCTGATGAGAATCGCGATTTGAAGCGGCGGCACGACCCCGCAGGCAATTCTTGTCCGCTTGATGTCGACCGCTGCCCCCACTGTAGGCGTCAGATCTCTGGTCTGTTGCGGGGGCAGGATTTCATTTGGACTTGCTGTTCAGCGCGGCCGCGTAGCGGTCAGTCGGAAGCTTTGCTGTGCATTCGGCTTGTCCGTGGGCGCACGGCCCCCTCGCTGCGATGATGCGTCTTTCCGCTCCAGATGGAGGCTCGGCCCCAAGGCGTCGCATGGTGGCGGCACCGCCCAAGCCGTCACCTTTGCCGCGGACCATTGCCTGCCCATCGACACGCGATGAGGAGGCCGCCATGACCGAGGCCGAACGCCAGCGCATCATCGAAAACGTGATTACCGACTGCGGTCCCCTGGTGGCAGCCTTGGGCGAGCCCTTGCTGGTGGTGCCCTATTCGGGCGATTGAGGCCCTGGTGTTACCAGGCGGCCACCGCCCCGTCGCTGCGCGGATCGGTGGCGCCTTCGATCACGCCGTCGGCATGGCGGACCAGGGCGCCGGCATGGCCCATGGTCTCGGTGAAATCGGCCGTCAATTCGACCGCATGGCCGGCGGCCCGCAGCGCCGCCACCACCTCGGCCGGGACGCGGGATTCGAGCTTCAGGGAAACGCTGTCCTCGCCCCAGGTCCGGCCGAGCAGCCAGCGCGGCGCCGTCACCGCCTGCTGCAATTCCTGGCCGAAGAAGGCATAGCGGGAGAAGACCGCGGCCTGGGTCTGCGGCTGGCCCTCGCCCCCCATGGTGCCATAGACCATGGTGCGGCCGTCGTCGAAGCGGGCCAGCGCCGGATTGAGCGTGTGGAAGGGCAATCGGCCGGGCGCCAGCACCCGAGGCCCCGCCCCGTCGAGGGCGAAGGAACAGCCGCGGTTCTGCCAGTTGAGCCCGCTTTCCGGCAGGACCAGGCCGGAGCCGAATTCGAAATAGATGCTCTGGATATAGGAGGCGACGGCGCCGTGACGGTCGACCGCGCCCATCCAGGTGGTGTCACCGGCCGAGGGCGGCGCCGGCCAGGGCAGAGCCCGCGCCGGATCGATCCGCGCCGCCAGCCGGTCCAGCACTTCGGGCGCGAGGAGATCGCCCGGCGCGACCGTCATCGCCGCCGGATCGCCGACATGGCGGTCGCGCAGCAGAAAGGCCTGTTTGGTCGCCTCGACGAGACCGTGGATGTGCTCGAAGCCTTCCGCGGCCGTGACGCCCAGGCGATCGAACAGGGCGAGGATCAGCAGCGAGGCGACACCCTGGGTCGGCGGCGGCTGGTTATAGAGCGTGGCGCCGCCGACGCGGACCGACAGGGGCGCGCCCGTCCAGGCGCGATAGGCGGCGAGATCGCCGGCCGTCACCGGCGCGCCCAGGCGGGCGAGATCGGCGGCGATGCCGGTCGCCAGGCGGCCGCGATAGAAATCGTCCAGCCCTGCTTCCGCCAGGCGGCGCAGGGTGGCGGCGATCGCCGGGCGCTTCAGGACGGCACCGACGGCGGGCACCGCGCCCCGGTCGAGGAAGGTCTCGGCGAAACCCGGCTGGTCGCGCAACCCGTCGAGCTTGGCCGTGGTGGTCTCGTGCTGGCTGCGGGTCACCACATAGCCGTCCTCGGCATGGGCGATCGCCTCTTCGAACAGGCGGCCGAGGGGCAGGCGGCCGCCCCAGGCGGCACTGACGTCGAGCGCGGCGCGCCAGCCCTCGACCGCCGCGGCAACCGTGTTGGCCGCGAGCGGCCCGCGCCAGGGAATGGTGGAATGGCCGGCGTCACGGTAGAGCGCCGGGCTCGCCAGGCTGCCGGCCGGCCCTGCGGCGCTGATCGCTACCGGCGCGGCCCCCGGGGCCGCCACCAGCCAGAAACCGTCGCCGCCGATCCCGGTCATATGGGGATAGACGACGGTCAGGGTCGCCGCCATGGCGACCACCGCCTCGATCGCCGTGCCGCCCTCGCGCAGCACGGAAAGCCCCGCCTGGCTCGCCAGATGATGCGGCGCGGTTACCATGCAGCGCCTGCTGCGCGGCGTGTTCAGCATGACGATGCCCGATCTTTCACGGCCGTCAGGGTTGCAGGACGATCCGGCCGAGGGTGGCGCCGGCCTCCAGCGCGGCCAGGCCTTCCTCGTAACGGTCGAGCGGCAGGCTGCGGTCGATCACCGATTTGACCGCGCCGCGCGCCACCAGGTCCACGATGTCATAGGCATCCTGCAGGGTCGAGCCGACCGAGCCCAGAACCTTGATCTCGCGCACCAGGATCTCGACCGGGTGGACGTCCAGCCGGTCGGCCGAATAGCCGATCAAGACGTAGCGCCCGCGCCGCCGCAGCATGGCGACCGAAGCCTTCATGGTGGCGGCGATGCCGACCAGTTCGAAGACCACGTCGGCGCCGCCGCCGGTCAGGTCGATCACCCGGGCGGCGACATCCTTTTCGACCGCCGCATCGATCACATGTTCGGCGCCGAGGGAGGCGGCGAGTGCCAGCCGCTCCGCCCCGAGGCCGATGGCGATCACCCGGCCGCCCGCGACCTTGGCATATTGCGCCAACGCCAGGCCGACGCCGCCGGCGCCGTGGACGACGACCCAATCGCCCGGCGCGATCTCCGCCATCTTACCGGCATGCACCGCCGTCGTGCCGGCGCAGCCCATCGGGGCGATCTCGGCCAGGGAGACATGAGCGGGCACCGGCACGCAGTTCCGCGCCCGCACCACCATCATCTCGGCATAGCCGCCGTCCGTCGTGAAGCCCGGCTGGCCGACGCAGGCGGGGCACAGATGCTCGTCGCCCGAACGGCAATATTCGCAGCGCCCGCACCCCTCGTAATAATAGACCAGGACGCGCTCGCCCACCGTAATGCCGGTGGTATCAGGCCCCAGCGCCTCGACGGTGCCGGCGATTTCGTGCCCCATGGTGAAGCCGCTCTTGCCGAGGTTGAGCAGGCCGTCGCGGAAATGCAGTTCGGTGTGGCACATGCCGCAGGCGGCGATGCGCAGCAGCACCTGGCCCGGGCCGGGCTTCGGCACTTCGACCGACTGCATCTCGAACGGCCGCCCCGGCCCCAGATAACGCACCGCCCGCATCGCCATCGCTCGACCCCACACAGACACAGAACATATGTATACATAAAACCGAAGTTCTTCCCCTCCGGCAAGATCCAGATCGACGTCGGACAGCGAATTTTCCGCATTTCCGCCGGGGCGGCGCCAGGCGAAATTCCGAATTGCCGTGCGGGATATGATGTGTGTATACACAAAGGATATGGTGACGGGATCCGCGATGTATGCTTTCGACCCAGGGGCGCTGCACCTCGCCCGTGAATTCCGCGCCCGGCCGATCGGCCGGCGCAGCCCGGAACTGGAACGCCTGCTGACCCTCATGCGCGGCGAGCCGATGGCCGGGAAATATTGCGTGATCTGCACCAGGCCGCACGAGCAATGGGTGCTCGCCCGCCTTTCCGGCATCCGCGGCGTGCCGCCGACCCTGATGGAAAACCACGTCTATCACTCCATCGAAGAGGCGGAGTGGGAGGTCTTCAAGCTGCGCTGGCAGCGGCTCGGCGGCGGCGACCTCGACGCCGCGCTGGCGGCGGACGAGCAGGAGAACGCGCGATGAAAACGATCGTCGGCTACAGCGACGAGATCAGCGTCGAGCCGGGCCAGGCCATCTCCTTCATGATCAGCAGCGAGAAGGGCCTGCCCTTCGAAGCACGCGTGGTGCGCCTGATCCACGGCGACACCAATCCGGCCGGCCCGGGCTACCGCGAGGAAGCGGTGCCGGGCGCCGCCGATGGCACCTATCCCGGCACAAGGCGGCCGATCCACGCCGGCTCCTGCGCCCTGATCCCGGCGGGCGCCACGCCCTGGAACCTGGACAGTTTCACCTTCCAGGCGATGATCTGGCCGACCCGCCCCGACGGTGGCCGCCAGGTGATCGCCAGCCTGCGCGACGGCGCCGCCGGCTTCGAACTGGCGATCGACGAGGCGGGCCACTTGGTCGGCCGGATCGAGCGGGCTGGCATGGAAGCCCTGGTCCTGACCGGCGAGCGGCCGTTGCTGGCGCGCCGCTGGTATCTCGTCGCCCTGTCCTTCGACGGGACGAGCGGCGAGGCGCGCCTGCTGCAACACCCCCGCAAGACCGAAGCCCTGATCCGCGACGATGCCGCGGCGGAAGGCGCTGGCACGCCGGGCGGCCTCGGCCTCGGCGGCGGAACCCTCGTGCTCGCCGCACGGGCGGCGCAGGCGCGGCCCCATGAAGCCCATTACAACGGCAAGATCGACAGCCCCCGCCTCTATGCGCGGGCGATGGAACTGGTCGATTTTCCGCCGACTGCCCAATTGGGCCTGCATACGCCCGGCCTCGCCGGTGCCTGGGACTTCTCGCAGGACATCGGCGGCATCAGTTTCGCTGACCGTTCCGCCTTCGAGCGCGGCGGCAGCCTGCACCAGCTCCCGACCCGGGCCCTCACGGGTTACGACTGGCGCGAGGAGACGCGCTGCTTCCGCGACGCGCCGGAGCAATACGGCGCCGTCCATTTCCACGACGACGACATCTATGACGCCGGCTGGCCCGCCGACGTGACCTGGACGGTACCGGAAGGCCAGGCCAGCGGCCTTTACGCCCTTCACGTCACGACCGCGGAGGACGAGGATTACATCCCCTTCGTGATCCGCCCCGGCGCTGCCTCGCCCCGGGCCAAGGTGCTGTTCCTGGTGCCGACCGCGAGCTATCTCGCCTATGGCAACGAGCATCTGGCGGTCGATGCCGCGCTGGCCGAGCGGGCGCACGACATATTGACCGTGTTCAACGCGAACGATGTCTTCCTGATGGAACACCGCGAATATGGCGGCTCGCTCTACGACACCCATTCGGACGGCAGCGGCATCTGCTATTCCTCGCGGCTGCGCCCGCTGCTCAACATGCGGCCCAAATATCAGTCGTGGCTCGGCGGCTCCGGCTCCGCGCTGTGGCAACTCAATGCCGACACCCATCTGCTCGACTGGATGGAGCACGAGGGCATCGCCTACGACTGCATCACCGACGAGGACCTGGACCGCGACGGCGTCGCCGCCCTCGCCCCCTACCCTTGCGTGATGACCGGGACCCATCCCGAATATTATTCGACCCGGATGTGGGACGCGCTCGAAGCCTATAAGGCGCGGGGCGGCAGCTTCATGGCCATGGGCGGCAATGCCTTTCACGCCAGGATCGCCTATCACCCGAGCCTGCCCGGGGTGATGGAAGTGCGCCGCGCCGAGATCGGCAATGGCTGGATGTGCGCCCCGGGCGAGGGCTTCCACGCCTTCACCGGCGAATACGGCGGTCTGTGGCGGCGCATCGGCCGTATGCCGCAGACCATGGCCGGCACCGGCTTCGCCGGCCAGGGCTTCGACATCTCGTCCTATTTCCGGCGCAACCCGGACAGTTACGCGCCGCGCGCCTCCTTCATCTTCGAAGGCGTCGAGGACGAGATCATCGGCGATTTCGGCCTGATCGGCGGCGGCGCCGCCGGCATCGAGCTGGACCGCGCCGACTATGCGATGGGCACGCCGCCCCACGCCCTGATCCTGGCGACGTCCGAGAACCACACCAGCATCTACATGCTCTCGACCTGCGAGATGTATATCAACATCCCGGGGCTCGACGCGACCCAATGCCCGCAGGTCCATGCCGACCTCGTCTTCTACGAGACGCCGGCCGGCGGCGGCGTGTTCAGCACGGGCTCGATCGCCTGGGCCGGCAGCCTGTCGCACCGGGATTACGACAACAACATCGCCCGCATCACCGGTAATGTCCTGCGCCGCTTCGCCCTGGGGGGGAGATTTCCGGTTGCAGCGACGGCGCCGGCTGCGACAATCGGGGATTAGGCATTGCTGCGTTCGAGGGGGGCTCGATGCAATCGACGGCCAGGACACGCATGAAGAAGCGCAAGGTGCCGACGCTCGCCAGCATCATTCAGGCCCGTCTGCTCGAAGAGATCACCCAGTCGAAGATCCAGCCCGGCACCCGCCTGGAAGAGATCGAGCTGGCCGAACGCTACCAGGTCTCGCGCACGCCGGTGCGCGAGGCGCTGCGCCAGCTCTCGGCCATGGGGATGCTGAAGGTGACGCCGCGGCGCGGCGCCATCGTGGTCGACCAGTCGGCCAACAACGGCCTGCAGGAGACGCTGGAGGTCATCGCCGAACTGGAGGCGGCGGCGGCGCGTTTCGCGGCCAAGCGCATGAGCGCCGACGACCGCGCCCGCCTCGCCACCATCCACGGCGAAATGAGCCTGATCGTGGAGGCGGAGGACGTGGTCGCCTTCGACCGCAAGAACGGCGAATTGCACCACCACATCCATCTGTGCGCCGGCAACGGCCTGCTGCTCGATTCGATCTCGCAGATGCGGGTCCGCATCGTGCCCTATACCCGCGCCGAATATATGAGCCAGCACAGCCGCATCGTCACCTCGCACCGCGAACACGATGCCTTCGTGCAGGCGATCCTGCGCAGCGACAGCGAGCTCGCCTATCACGCCATGCGTTTCCACGTGATGCATGCCGGCGAGCTGGACGAGGACCTGGAAGCCCGCCTGAACCGCTGAAGGCGGGATTGGCACGCCCCTTGCTGGTGCAATGGCGCCACCGTGTATACCTGCGCACAGGCAGGCCGGTGGCGAGAGAAGCACCAACAAGGACAAAGCCATGGCAACCATCGATTTCGACCAGGGCCTGTTCGGCCGCCTGCGTGCGGCCGCCGGGATCGAATGGCAGCGATATGTCAACCACCCCTTCGTCAAGCAACTGGGCGCCGGCACCCTGCCCGAAGCCTGCTTCAAGCGTTTCCTCTCGCAGGACTATCTGTTCCTGATCCATTTCGCCCGCGCCTACGGCCTGTCGGTCTACAAGAGCCGGACGCTGAGCGACATCCGGTCGGCGGCCTCGGGCCTCGAAGCGATCCTCTTCGAAACGCCCCTTCACGTGACCTATTGCACCGACTGGGGCCTGACCGAGGAAGCCATGGCGGCCGAGCCTGAAGCGCCGCAGACCATGACCTATACGCGCTTCGTGATCGACTGCGGCCTGGCCGGCGATCTGCTGGAACTGACCTGCGCCCTGCTGCCCTGCGTCGCCGGCTATGCCGAGATCGGCAAGATCCTGATGAGCGACCCCGCCACGGTGATCGACGGCAACCCTTACGGTGACTGGCTGCGCAACTACGACAGCCCCGAATACGAGGCGAGCGTGGTGGCCGCCATCGCCAAGCTGAACGACCTCGGCGAGCGCTTCGGCGGCGAGGCCCGTTTCGCCCATCTCTCGTCCGTCTTCAACACCGCGACCCGGCTGGAGACCGATTTCTGGCAGATGGGGCTCGACGCCGCCTGAGCCGCAGCGCGGCACGAGTCTTGCTAATTAAAATCTCGTTTGTATACACGCGTCCCTCGAGGAGATCGCCATGACCATCGCTTTCCCGACCCCTTCCGCCATCAGCCCGAAAGTCGCCGACTTCGTGAAGAGTCCGCACCGCCTGCTGATCGGCGGACGCTGGTGCGACGCCGTCGCAGGCGGCACGATCGACGTCTACGACCCGGGCATGGGAGAAGTGATCGCCAAGGTCCCGGCCGGCCAGGCGGCCGACGTCGACCTCGCGGTCGAGGCCGCGCGCAAGGCCTTCGACCAGGGCCCCTGGCCGACCATGGATGCCGCCGAACGGGCCAAGATCATGCTGCGCCTGGCCGATCTCCTCGAAGCCAATGCCGAGGAACTGGCCGAGCTCGAAGCCTATGACACCGGCCGCCCGATCACCGAATGCCGCATCGTCGACATTCCGGGCTCCTGCGTCATGCTGCGCTACATGGCGGGCTGGACCACCAAGATCAACGGCGAGACCTTCAACACCTCGACGCCCTGGGAGATGTTCGCCTACAGCCTGCGCCAGCCGATCGGCGTCGCCGGCATCATCGTGCCCTGGAACTATCCGCTCGAACTCGCGGTCTGGCGCATGGCGCCGGCCCTGGCGGCCGGCTGCACCGTCGTCCTGAAGCCCGCGGAACAGACCCCGCTCAGCACCCTCCGCCTCGGCCAGCTCGCCGAAGAGGCGGGCTTCCCGCCGGGCGTGATCAATGTCGTCACCGGCCTCGGCGAGGTCGCGGGCGCCGCCCTGTCGAGCCACCCCAAGGTCGACAAGATCTCCTTCACCGGCTCGACCGAGACCGGCAAGCTGATCGTCAAGGCGGCCGCCGGCAACCTGAAGAAAGTGACGCTGGAACTGGGCGGCAAGAACCCCGCCGTGGTCTTCCCCGATGCCGATCTCGACGTCACCATCCCCGGCATCGCCGGCGGTATCTTCTGGAGTTCGGGCCAGGTCTGCACCGCGAGCTCGCGCGTGCTGATCCACAAGAAAGTCTTCGACAAGGTGGTGGAAGGCCTGATCGCCCGCGCCTCCACCATGCGGATCGGCCACGGCCTCAACGCCGAGACGGAACTCGGCCCGCTGGTTTCGGCCGAACAGTTGAGCCGCGTCAGCGGTTACCTCGAACGGGGCCTGGCCGATGGCGCCGAACTGCTGACCGGCGGCGCCACGCTCGACAGCGCCGGCTATTTCCTGCAGCCGACGATCCTGGCCAATACCGGCACGAAGACCCCGCTCTACCGCGAGGAAGTCTTCGGCCCGGTGCTCTGCGCCGTGCCCTTCGACACCGACGACCTGGACGAGATCGCGGCCATGGCCAACGACACCGACTTCGGTCTCGCCTCCAGCGTCTGGACCCGCGACCTCGCCACCGCCCATCGCATGGCCAAGAAGATCCGGGCCGGCAATGTCTGGATCAACATCCACAATTGCTTCGACCCGGCGCTGCCCATGGGCGGTTACAAGCAGTCCGGCTGGGGCCGCGCGTCGAGCTTCGCGGCGATCGAGGACTACACGGAACTGAAGGGCGTCGCCGCCCGCCTCTGAGCCGTCCCGGGTGTGCGGCCGCCATCGGCCGCACATCTCTTGTGTGTACACACGCACCGCAACCGCCAACGCTTCCTTGAATTATTTTAAGGCAAATTGCCTAGAGCGAAGCACAAAAACTGATCACATCGCGGCGCGGAAGCGCGCAGGAATCCGGCGACTGGCCGATAGATGGCCATCGCCCTGGAAATTTTCGCGAGCCGCCGAAATCGGCGCCGCTGGCACGATGTTTGCGTTAAGTCGGTTGTTCTGTGTATACATGGAGGCCCGATAGGTGATCCCGAAGATGAAGCCTCTCCCCGAGGCGGAAGCTGCCCCGAGGCCCCCCGGCATCAGCGTTCAAGGCCTGACCCTGCAGTTCGGTCCCCATGTCGTCTTCAAGGACCTGACCTTCGAAATCCCGGGCGGCGAATTCGTCGCCCTGCTGGGCTCGAGCGGCGTCGGCAAGAGCAGCCTGCTCAAGATCATCGCCGGCCTCGCCACCGCGACCGCCGGCACCGTCGCCGGCACGGACGGGCGGCCGATCGCCGGCCGCATCGCCTACATGGGCCAGCAGGACCTGCTGTTCCCCTGGCTCGACGTGATCGGGAACGTCACCCTGGGCGCCCGCCTGCGGCACCAGAAGCCCGATCTCGCCTGGGCCGAGCATCTGCTGGAACGGGTCGGCCTGGCCGGACGGCGCAAGGCCCTGCCCAACGCCCTTTCCGGCGGCATGCGCCAGCGCGCGGCGATCGCCCGCACGCTCTACGAACGCCGGCCGATCGTCCTGATGGACGAGCCCTTCTCGGCGCTCGACGCCATCACAAGGGCCAAGATCCAGGATCTGGCGGCCGAACTCCTGGCCGAGCAGACCGTGCTGCTGATCACCCACGACCCGATGGAAGCCTGCCGCCTGGGCCATCACCTGATGATGCTCTCGGGCCATCCGGCCACCATCGGCGCGCCGATCACGGTGGCCGGCGTGCCGCCCCGCGCGCCCGACGATCCCAACGTGCTGAAGAGCCAGGGCCACCTGCTGCGCCTTTTCGTGGAGCATGCGCAATGAAAGACCGCACCCTGCAGCGCCTGGCCACCGGCGGCCGCGGCGCCGTCATCTTCGTCGGCCTGATCCTGGTCTGGTGGGGCGTCACCCTGTTCGGCATTCCGCCCTATATGCTGCCCTCGCCGACGACGGTGGCCGAGGCGCTGTGGAAGGGCCGAGCCTATCTGACCGACCATACGCTGATCACCGCCTATGAGATCGCCCTCGGCCTGTTCTTCGGGCTCCTGCTGGGCGCCGCGCTCGCCCTGCTCATGGTCTTCTCGCCGGCGGTGCAGCGCTGGCTGATGCCGGTGCTGGTGATCAGCCAGTCGATCCCGGTCTTCGCCATGGCGCCGCTCCTGGTGCTCTGGTTCGGCTTCGGCACGCTGTCGAAGGTGGTGATGGCGATCCTGATCATCTTCTTTCCGGTCGCCGCCTCCTTCTTCGACGGCTTGCGGCGGACCGAGACCGGCTGGCTCGACCTCGCCAAGACGATGAACGCCTCCTCCTTTGCCGAGATGCGCCACGTCCGCCTGATGGCGG
>Ga0265297_10001079_pt1 | contig 67860 bp, 71 predicted proteins | sample Munlanlwell13791_FD_192502 | JGI IMG/M metagenome (GOLD analysis project Ga0265297, IMG submission 192502) | Leachate microbial communities from a municipal landfill in Southern Ontario, Canada - Leachate well 137-91 | ecosystem: Engineered > Solid waste > Landfill > Unclassified | place... | reverse complement strand
ATTTTGAAGATGCTGCCGCTATTGCGAGTACATTGGATAAGAAAAGATATTCTGAGGTCGTCGAAATCACTCCTCTGAGCTATCCTAAGTATTTCTTTCGACAGTTACAAGGGATAATACACGCAACACGCGAAGTAGAGGGGAATATTGTCTGTATTGTGGAACCTTTTATGGGATCGAATTTTCGTATCGCGGTTTGTAATTTGGAAACAAAAGCGGTGAGATTAACGGCAACAAAGTATAAAAATTCGATGAGTGTCGAAGGTGCATTTGCGAACTTTGCGATCAGAGATGAAAAAGAATTTTTATGAAAGACTATTACGTGAGTGAAAAAATTTGCAGGGTATGAGAAGCGTTGGAGGTAAAAAACCAGATCACTTCAAAAAGGATAAATTGAATCGTTAAAATAATCCAGAAAGTATTACGGTATTTTTTCGATTTGTGACGAAATATTTTTTGGGCGAAAACAGCTCCCGCACTCCCCCCAAAAAAGGCGAGAGTCAACAGCATTTTTTCACTAATCCGCCGACGGTTGAACCGCGCTAAATATTTGTCATACCCAAATACAAAAAATGTAATGAGATTAAAAATTAAAAAAAGAAGAATTAAGCCTTTCATCGTGGGGGATTATAGCGTATATGCGTTGTCGATTCCGACGACATCGGCGAGATTTTCAAACTCTATAAAATAGCTACCGACGTACTTGCAGATATATGTTTGCTTGAGAGAAAATTAGTATGACATCTGCTATCTAGGATTTATAATTTATTCCATCGATCCAACAACTCAAACAGTGCTTTATTGGCTGTAGGGATGTGATGCGCTTCAGCTCGGATTGTATCGGCATTAGCAACATACGGTGAATCAAAATCGAGATAAGCGCCATCGGCCTTTAAGAGTCCGTTCATACTTTCACGGGTTGTTTCAATATGAAACTGTGTTGCGATGATACGTCCGTCGGGAGTAGCGAACGCCTGATTTTTAAAGGCGTCGTTAGACGCTATCCGCAGTGTCCCCTCGGGAAGATCGAAGGTATCGCCGTGCCAATGAAATACGCTCATTCTCGGTGCTAAATCCACAGTGATCGGATGAGGTAAAATCTCAATATCGTGCCATCCGGCTTCGCGTGTACTGCTGCTATAAACCGATCCGCCCATAGCGCCTGCAATGAGCTGCGCTCCTAAACAGATACCGAATATTTTGCCGCCCTCACGGATGCGTCGGCGTAAAAACTCGATCTCGTTTCGGATAAAATCCAGATCGTCGTACGCACTCATAGAACCGCCCAATACGATCAAAAGATCGTCCGCTTCCAGCGGTTCATTTTCCCAGCACCGGATGAGACGGTAAGAGATACCCCGCATACGTGCCCACTCGCCGATGGCCGCTTCATTTTCAAAAGGTACGTGTTGCCAGATGGTCATAATAGCTCCTGCGGTGTTGATGCTAGAGTTGGATTCGAAAGGGGAGCATTGTTGATTTTGAAAATCCCATCCCCTCGTAAAATCGGTGTGCCGAGAGATTATCGGCATCAGTAAGAAGGGTGATGCGTTTCACCCCTTTTTCTTTGCTGCGCGTGAGGACATATTCGAGCAAGGATGAGCCGATATCTTCTCCACGGTGGTTGGCATCGCTGACAATATCTTCGAGCAGGGCGACTCTCTCTCCCAATGCCGTTGAGACAGTGTACAAAAGGTTGACCATCCCTACAATCTCGTTATCTTTTGATGCGACGTATATCTCACCGATCTGCTCATTTTTGATGATTTTTTTCAATGCTTTCGTCTGATTTGCGCTATCGGGAGTGAACTCAGCCTCTTGAGAGAAGAGCTGATGCAAAAGTGTGCAAAGGGTCGGAATGTCTTCTACGGTTGCCGTGCGGTAGGTGATAGGGTTCTCTTTGGCGGCTGATTCGTAGGCGATAAGGATTTTTTTTCGTTCAATCCCCCAACGATAGCCGCTCATAGCACCGCTTTTGGCGATGACGCGATGGCAGGGGATGAGATAGCCGATGTGATTCTCTCCGATTGCGTTGGCGACCGCACGAACCGCTTTAGGTTTGTCGATAAAATTCGCGACATCCTGATAGGTCGTTATCCCGCCGTTAGGGAGATTGAGAAGCGCTTTCCAGACATTGATCTGTAGGTTCGTCCCCTTGACCAAGAGATTGTATTTTTTATTTTTAATAAAAATATTTTCCAGATAGGTACGGGCTTTGAGATCATCATGCACCAGATTGGCATTTTCCCATAACTCGCAAAATCGTTTATAGATCGATTCTTTATTGTTGTCGATGAATCCCAAATAACAGACCCCTTTATCGGTATAGGCTATCAGTGCTTCACCAAAGGGGGTAATGCCGAAACCGTAGGTGATGGTGACGTCTTTCCCTTTTTCCCGCCATTCTTTTGGGGTGACCCCTATGAGATTGACAAAAAGTTCGTGAAGTCTGCTGGAACTGGATAACCCGATATCCAGCGTACTGTCCAATAGGGATTTAGACTCTTTGATATGCTCTTTGGCGTAGTTCAGGGTCACGGAGTGGAGAAACTGTTTGGGCGTCACACCGACATACTCTTTAAACACCCGCATAAAATGGTATTTGCTCATCCCTATGTTTCGAGCTATCTCATCGATCGAGGGCTGATCTTTAAAATGGGTGTCGATATAGGTAATAGCTTTGGCAATAAGCTGATAATTTTGATTTAATGTCTCGATATCGTGCATACAATCACCTTTAATAGGTTGCATTATTATAGACTCTAAAACCCTTTAAAAGAGTTTCGAGCTCCTCTTTGATCTGTGCATGGAGAGCGGTATTGTCGATGTCGTCCAGCACATCGCATATTTTATGCGCGATAAGGCTAAACTCTTTTTCCTTCATCCCCAGTGTGCTCAATGCCGCAGAGCCTATTCTGATCCCTGATGTAGACGAAGCGGGGCGGGGATCTTTAGGAATAGAATTTTTGTTGACGGTAATACCGGCATTTTCCAATGCCACACTTGCGTCTTCACCGGAAAACGTTTTGTTTATCAGCGATACGAGTACCAAATGGTTATCGGTTCCGCCGCTGACCAGCTCGTACCCTCGTCGGATCAATACATCGGCTAAAACTTTTGCATTGGATTTGACGGCTTTGGCATACTCTCTCCATGAGGGGTGTAAAACTTCTCCAAACGCCACCGCTTTTGCGGCGATGACATGCACCAGCGGTCCCCCTTGCGTTCCGGGGAAAATGGCGTTGTCGATTTTTTTGGCTATCTCTTCGCTGTTCGTCATAATGACACCGCCGCGAGGCCCTCTGAGTGTTTTGTGTGTCGTGGAGGTGACGACATCGGCGTACGGAAACGGGCTCATGTGTTCTCCCGCCGCGACCAATCCGGCAATATGGGCGATATCGGCAAACAAAATTGCTCCGACGGTATCGGCGATTTCTCGGAACCAGGCAAAATCAATTTCGCGGGCATAGGCCGAAGCCCCGCACACGATAATTTTGGGTTGAACGATTTTTGCGATCTCCATAACATTATCATAATCGATACGGCCGTTAGATGCTACACCGTAGGTAAAGGAGTGATAGTTTTTCCCCGAAAAACTGGGCTTGGCACCGTGCGTCAAATGGCCTCCGTGGCGTAAATCCATCCCCAAAAGCTTGTCTCCGGCCTGCAGCAATGCCGCATAGACGGCTCCGTTGGCTTGGCTGCCTGAATGAGGCTGCACGTTTGCGTATGCGCAGCCGAAAATTTTGCAGAGCCGATCTTTCGCCAGTTGTTCTACCTGATCGGCAAATTGACATCCGCCGTAGTATCGTTTGTTCGGATACCCCTCAGCGTATTTGTTGGTAAAAATACTCCCCATCGCCTCCATAACGGCGGGAGAGGTAAAGTTCTCACTCGCGATCATTTCCAGATGGTTTGACTGTCGGTCGAACTCATTTTCTATGATGGCGAAAACTTCCGCATCCGCAACCGATAAACTCTCTTCACGTATAAAACTCATCGCGTCCCCTTTTTGAATGGTTCGTCAAAGTTTATCCCTCCGAGTAGATATTGGCAATCCAAATCTTGCTGAAATAGAGGAGGAAATGAGCAATATTTGGATTGTATTTGGTGATTTATTGAATTAAAATTCACCAAAAAAAAGGAGTATGGATGAGACACAGAACCAAGACACATCTGTTGACGCAAGAGCAGATAGAGGCGTTGTTTAAAAGGGCTGCAGTCGGGAGAATAGGGACTTTGAATAAAGACGGTTCCCCTTATGTTTTGCCGATGCACTTTGTATACGCCAATAGTAAAATATACTTGCACGGTTTACCTAAGGGGCAAAAAATAGACAATATCAAGTCGAATCCGAAAGTATGTTTTGAGATTGATGAAATGATTTCGTTGCTGTATGATGGCATAGAAGAGGCGTGTGATGTCAACACCGAGTTTAATAGTATCATTGTGCAGGGAAATGCGATCATCGTTGAGGATTTTAGTGAAAAGAGAGAAGCATTATCCAAGATTGTCGAGAAATTTACCCCGCATTTAATGGAGAAGGAATTACCGGATGCCATGATCAACGGTACGGCAGTCATTAGAATCGATATTGTAGAATGCATAGGCAGATATTATAAATAAGTATGAATTCTACAGATTGACAAAGATAAAGAGGTGTAACGATGTTTATTGTTTCACTTACCTATATCAAACCTCTCGAAGAGGTAGACACTCTACTGGAAGAGCACGTCACATATCTCCAATAGCAGTACGCTTTAGAGAATTTTCTCGCATCAGGGCGTAAAGCACCCAGTGATGGCGGGATTGTTTTTGCACGCGCAGTTTCTTCGCAAGAGCTGAAATATCTGATTTTTGATTCGATAGAAATTCATATTGATAATTCGATGGATTTAGCGATATGATCTTTTACTCAGGAATAGTTTTTGCTTGTTTCGCAAAACTATAAAGGGGTTTAAATGAACGTCAATACAACTGCCGTTTATTCGACTTATCAAGCTCCGCAGACGGTTAAGGTTAAAAGCCCGTCCGATGGCGTGGAGCATACCGCATACAGCTATTATCAATTTGATGCAGCAAGTGAATCTTTTAAACCAAGCTCAAGCTACGCAAAACTAAAAGAACTTTCGGCGGCATACGATCCGCAAAATATGAGTGCAAACGATATGTCAGCGTTAGCGGATGATTTATACGAAAGCGGCATGATCGGTTCTTCGGATGCGGAAATGATGAAAATCAGCTATTCGGCGTTGGCAAAAAACCTGAATGATAATGCATACAATGGCTATACAGGCATCAATACCGACGAAAAAACAGACCTGCTGGGCATATACGAAAAAATGTTTTCAAACGCATTGAAAAACGGCGCTTCAAGTGCACAGACAAAAGCGTTAGCAAGTAAAACGGATATTTTGGGGACGCTCGATGATATGAGAAGCGGCAAAATAAAAGACTCCATAGAAGTCAAAGTTGTAAAGATGGACGAATATACGATGCAACAGCTCAATAACGCTTTGAAGCATGCATCGATATAGACAGATTGTAGCGATCCATTAATAAAGAAGCTGCTTTAGGAATGTGATTTGCTTGGGATAATGAATACCAAGGAGAGATGATGCGATCAGTTTATAACTCTTACAATGCAACCAGTGCTGCCAGTACCGTAACCAATTCCTATCAACAAGACAAAGATCAATTGAATACCTATATGGACAAAATGAAAAAAGCGATTGAAAAAGGTGATTTTGACACCGCCCAGTCGTTATTGGAAGAAGCTTCTAAATTGGTAGAATCGTCCAACACCCGAAAAAGAAGCACCAAGATAAGTCAACAGCAAGAGGAGCTCAAAAGCCAGTTAGAGACGTTGTCCGGTTCACTGGAGAGCAAAAACAAAGGATCGGCTTTGGATACGATTGCAGCCATCAAAGATGAGCTGAAAAACAATAAAAATCTTGTGTTAAAGACGCATAACGCTACAGATATGGTCGCTGAAATGCGATCCCAATATTTATTTTCGGCATACGCGTAGAGAGCTATTAAAAATTGACTCGTTGAGGGGAATGTAGTTTAAAACAAGTGAGGGGTATAGGTAGCACCTGACCCCTTTATTTGAAATTCATTCAAGTTGTTTAAATTTTTTTACTTAAAAAATATTCTTCCAAAAATCTATCAGGTGTGCATACAACAGTTTTAATATTAGCAAGCTCATAACACACTATAGCTTTTTCACGAAATTTTTCATCATTAGAAATCAAGTAAGATGCTATATGGGCATAAGAAACATGCATCATATCTTTTTGAGAAGCATTGAATCTATCTTTACCCTTTTTAATTTTATCAAAATCATCAGCATAATAACCAAGCCAATTCATAAGAACGTATGCGTACATTATTTTATTTTCAATTGAATCATCTAATGAAGCTTTGATATTAAATATATTTAATGCTTTTTTCATTTCTGCTACTAGGTTAGCACCAGAAGGGTTAGTTTCCATAAATTTTTTAATAGGTTCTTGCTCCCTAAATGGTTTTGTACCTAAAGGTATATTGGCTGTATTAGTAAATGGATTAGAAGACGGTAGAGATTTTTTTAACAACTGAGGTATGTTTTTTAGTATAACCACTAGACTTTTCATCGGTTCTTCATGATCATCCTCATTAAGTCCATTAATTTGTTCTATAGAATGATTTATTATATTATCCACTCCATTTAACATAATATTTCCAATATCTTCAAGGCTTTTATCTATAGGAAGCCCAGAAAGTTTTCTAGATAATTCTTCTATGTTTTTTGCAAAATTAGAATATGGCGTATTTTCTAAAGCTTTAAGATTCTTTAGATAATCCAAGCAAATTTTATGTGGTTTTTCATTTATAATATTTTTACTTGATGGTTCAATATATTTTGCTTTTAATTGTTCTAAGACAGCAAAATGCTCAATAAAAAAATCATCTTTCTCTATCTGGCTTATTTCATCGAATGTTACATGCGAATAAACCACATCAACATCATTTCTCATAAGAATACTTTTCAACATCAGTAGCTGCTCGTTTTTTGTTTCAAATAATCTTCTATCTCTAAGATCACTAAGTATATTTTGATCCAAGTAAACAATAGTATTCATATGTAAATCCTGTATTATAGATTGTTTTGAAATCCTTGATAGATATATTCTTTTTCTCTTTTATATACTGGGGCAAACAAGGATAAATTAATCATCAATATATACACTTACTATACAGATTGACATATTTTTAAACATTTTACGATGTTTTTCTTAAAATGATTTCCGCAAACGCTTTAACGGCAGGCAAAGCGAAAAAAGAGCACAATTCCCCATTATCAGATATAGGAACCCTTATGACCGCCTCGAATTTCAATCTCTCCGATTATCTCTCCCGTATCGGTTACACGGGCGAAGTGCGTCCCGATATCGCGACACTGGCCCGCCTCATGCAGCAGCAGCTGCGAAGTATCCCCTTTGAAAATACCGAGGTGCAGGCCGGTCGAATCCCCTCGATGGTTCCCGAAGATATCGTGGAAAAGGTCATCAACCGTCGGCGCGGCGGATACTGCTATGAAGTCAACGGCGTGTTTGCGATGGCACTCAGCGCGATCGGGTTCGAGTGGTATTTTGCGGGGGCACGCTCGATGCTCTATCCGACACGCCGCCCCAAAACGCATATGGTTTTGATCGTTCGTGTCGAGGGACGTAACTATCTATGCGACAGCGGATTCGGCGGATACGCCCTGCACGCACCGATGGTGATCGAAGAGGGTGAAGTTGTTCAAGACTGGGATCGTTTCAGGCTAGAAATAATTGACGGAGAATATGTACTCGGTGCGATGATGCAGGGGGAATGGCAGCGTCTGTACGGTTTTGCTCTCCAACCGCAGGAGTGGATCGAATTTAGCCTCGCAAACTATTTTAACGCCACCAGTCCCGATACGGTGTTTACCCAAAAGAAACTCGCGATCATGCAAACACCCAACGGGCGTAAAATCCTCGTAGATAATGAACTCAAACTCATCGAAGAGGGGAAACTGGAGCGATTGGATGTCGATTATGAGAGTGCTTTAAAAGAGCATTTCGGGTTGGAGTTATTTAGAGCATGACCCCCGCCGTCAACATCGCTAAAAAAGCAAAAATCGCCTATACCCTTCACTCCTATACCCATGATCCCGCATCCGCTTCGTATGGAGAGGAAGCATCGGAAAAATTAGGGATTTCAGCGGATAGGGTGTTTAAAACACTGGTCGCACAGATCGACGGGCGTGAATTCGTTGTCGCGGTTATCCCCGTCTCTTCCATGCTCTCGATGAAACAGATCGCCAAAGCCGCAGAGGGCAAAAAGGCGGAAATGGCAAACGGATCGGATGTCGAACGTTCCAGCGGTTATCTTTTAGGCGGAGTGAGTCCGTTAGGGCAGAAAAAGAGGCTCAAGACGTTTATCGATTCATCGGCTGAGAATTTTCCGACGATCTATGTCAGTGCAGGGCGAAGAGGGCTGGAAATAGAGTTATCACCGAATTCTCTTCGGATTCTATGTGATGGGGAAATCTATCATTCATTATCTACATCACGTTAACTTAGTATTTTTTGCATAATTTAACAATGGAATGAAAAAATACTTAGGGATTTTTTTCACCGAAAATTCTCTTAATTATAAGTTGCATTTTAAATAGACCAATGGTTTAAATAATAGTTAAGGCTTATTTGTTTAATATTAGACCATTAGTCTAAAAAGGTTTGAAATGCCAAAAATAGTTGATTTCGATAAAAGAATTGAAGAGATATGCAATTTAGCATATTTCACATTTATGGAGGTAGGTGTTAAAAACTTTTCATTAAATAACTTTATTTCGTCTCTTAAAATGTCCAAAGGACAATTTTACTATTACTTTAAGTCAAAAGAGGATTTGGTGTTTGAAGTAGTAAAACGCAAAAGTTACAAACTAATAGAGCATGCGAAAGATGAAATAGCAAAGCAAACTAGCTTTAGAGATAAACTATTTAAGTTTTTTACGCGCCACATAGATGATGTGGGTCAGGCACATCAAATGTGTAACAAAATTATCAACGACGTATTGCATATGTATCTTAATACTACAAACCCTCAGATAAGAAAATTTAACGAAGAGATTTATTCCGTTATGTTTGAGATAATCGACAAAATTTTTGAAGATGAAATTATAAAAAAGGGGTTACCGAAAGAATACAAACAACATGCCAGAATAGCCATGGCTGTATCAGATGGGATGTACTTACAGTCACTAGTTCTAAGGGACTATGATGTTAAAAAAGAGTTTGAAAACTATCTAAACTACATAGTAAAAGTGTTTGAAGGATAAGAGTTGAAGAAAGCAGTTTTAGTATCATTTGCAGCAGTTGTTTGTATCTTTGCACAAGATTACACAAAAATAGGATTAGGTGTTGCATACATGCAACAACCTTACAAGGAAACAAAAGGTAAAGTAATAGCGATTCCGTACCTTGAAGTGAAGTATAATGGATTCTATTTAAGAGGAGTAGAAGCTGGATATGAGCAAAAAATAGATGACTATTTTAGTGTCGGCACATTTACAAAAGGCAGGCTAGATGGCTACAAAAGCTCAGATTCCGACTATCTAAGTGGAATGCAAGAGAGAAAATATGCCGTTGATGTAGGTGCAAAAGTTACATTTGAGAAAGACAAAATAGGCAAAATATCGGCTTTTGTGCTGAATGATATTTCAGGTACTCATAATGGATATGAACTTGGTATAGAGTACTCAAGAAGGTACACCTTTGAAAAATCGATATTTATCCCGTTTATATCGCTGAAAAAAGAGAGTAAAAAGCTAACGGACTACTACTACGGTATAAAAAAATCGGAAGAAACGCTACAAAGAGCGGAGTATTCGACCAATGGGGCTATTAAGACAGAAATAGGTATCAGTTATATATATATAGTATATCAAAAGATATGGAGCTTATAAGTGTGGCATCATACACAAAATTAGATGAGTCGATATACAACAGTCCGATAGTAAAAGACAAAGAAAGGCTCAAAGCTTTTATTGCATGCAGCTATAAATTTTGAAACGTTAATTCAGATTTAACATATTATGATCAAATTATGATCAAAAAAAGTTATGTAGAATGGAAATATACTCGGCTTTCGATATTGAGTTGTTTTTAAAGTTGACCAATCAGATAAGATGAAAGTGAGGAATAAATGGCTTTACTAAACTGTAACAAAAAGTATCCGATGACCATGCCAGATGGTACTGTTATTAAACAAGTTGTACATCTCAAAGAGGTCATCAACCATCCACGAATAAGTGTAGGAGACTTTAGTTATTATCATAATTTTACAATACTTGATGACTATGCAAGTTTTCTTGCGCCTTATTTATTTCCTCTAAGTCCTGATCGGCTTATTATAGGAAAATTTGTGCAAATAGCTCATGGTGTACGTTTTATTACTGCCTCAGCAAACCATAATATGAATGGATTTTCAACATATCCTTTTACTAATTTCATGATGACATCCGAAACAACGAGTGAAGATATTGTGGCTATGTTTAAAGAGTCCTCTCATAAAGGTGATATTATTGTCGGTAATGATGTTTGGATAGGTTTGGATGCAACCATTATGTCGGGAGTTAAGATAGGTGACGGTGCAATAATAGGTGCTAAGTCTGTGGTAACCAATGATGTTGAACCCTATACAATTGTTGGAGGCAATCCTGCACAAGTTATAAGAAAACGTTTTGAAGATGAATTTATTGAAATGCTTTTAACAATTAAGTGGTGGGATTGGTCGATCGAAAAAATCGAAGAAAATATAGAGATAATTATAGGTAGTAATATCGATGCTTTTTGGGATCAACAAAAAAATAGATTTTAGTGACTGCTGGGTGTGGGAACAGACGTCGAACGTTCCAGCGGTTATCTTTTTGGAGTGAGTCCGTTAGGGCAGAAAAAGAGGCTTAAGACATTTATCGATGCGTCGGCGGAAAATTTTCTGACGATTTTTGTGAGTGCCGGACGTAGAGGTTTGGAGATCGAGCTAAGCTCGAATGACCTTCGGATACTGAGCAACGGGGTTTTCGCATCATTGTGCGGATAAAGATATGTAGGAGATTGAAACCATGTTGGAGAATATTTTAAACTATATGCAGGTTACGGAAAACATAGCGTCATCGGGACAGCCTAATGCGTCTGAATTTACTATAATCGCTGATGAGGGATATGACGTCATTATTAATCTCGGCATGCCAAATTCGGAAAATTCAATAGCCTCAGAAGGTCATTTGGTCACCTCTAACAACATGATTTATATTCATATTCCGGTTCCGTTTGATGAGCCTGAACTTTTTCATTTGCAGTCATTCATTAAAATTATGGAAACATTAGCTGATAAGAAAGTTTGGGTACATTGTGCGAAGAATTATCGAGCATCGGCATTTTTGTACCATTATTTGCATAAATCACGAGGTCTTAGCACTTCGGAAGCACAAAAAACGATACTTCCGTCATGGGAACCGAATGAAATATGGCAACGGTTTATGAATCTTGATCAGGAATAGAAAAATAAGAAGAAGAATACGATGAATCTCAAAAAACTGAAAGAAGCCGAAGCAAATTTTTTCGCCTTTTATCCGAAAGGATTCGAAGACGAAGCACTACTCCCGATCATCAAACGGCACAATACGGCAGGAATAGGTAAAAGTGTACAGGAGATGTTCGCGCCTGATCGATTTTCGTGTACCGAAGAGATAGGCGAGAATTTTGCCAAAATCGTCTCCAAATCGTCTCTGATCTCACTTTTTGAAAAGCCAAAAGTCAGGGATATGGTCAAACAAATGAATATGGAACAGCAGGATATGCTCGCCATCGGACTGTATGAGCTTTTGCATGCCGATAAAGCAAAAGGGTTTACGATTTTGGTCGATGTATTGTCCGTCTATAAATTAGCTAAATGGTCGATAGTGACATTGATTCCCTACTACTATGATCGAGAAAATAATTTTTTTATCAAACCGACTACGACAAAAGATATTATCAAATTTTTCGAGATCGGCGGGATCGTCTACAAACCCCGTCCGACGTATGAGTTTTATACGAAGTATACAAAGGTACTCGCAGAGATGAAATCGCAGGTTTCTCCTCTGATTGGAGCAGATAATGCCGGATTTACCGGATTTTTGATGATGGCGATGAAAAGAGAATGAGTATGCGGGAAAGGTTACGAAATAAATTTGCAATCTATGAAAAAAAAGGAGACAATACTACTTACTACAACCGTTTGTTTTAGGAGTCAATATGTTTATTATCTCATTAACCTACATAAAACCGCTTGAAGAGGTGGATAGTCTGCTCGAAGATCACGTCGAATATCTCAAAGAACAGTATAAACTCGGAAATTTTCTCGCATCGGGGCGAAAAGTTCCCCGTGAGGGAGGGATAATTCTGGCACGCGCCGTCTCCCGCGAAGAGATCGAAACCATTATCACCCTCGATCCGTTTTATCGGCATGAAGTCGCATCGTATGAGATCACGGAATTTAGTCCGACGATGACTGCGGATGAATTGGCGTTTTTGAAAGAATAACTAAGATTGACACCCTATAATGTACCCCTAAAAGTTTACGAATTAAAGGACATTAATGGCATATATAGCATTACCCGAATTTGAAGATATGACTCCCGCGATTCAGGACAAAGCCCGCCCGATTTTAGAAAAAACGGGGAAACTCGGCGAGATTTTCAAACTGCTGGCGTTGGATGAAAATATCTATTTCGCGACGGACGGGATGGTTCAGGGATTTTTGCTCAATCCAACGCATCTCTCTTACGATATCAAAGAATCGATTGCCCTGTTGATCTCAAAAGAGAACGGCTGCAAAATGTGTGTCGACGTTCATAAAGGGATCGCTAAAATGCTCGGGCTCTCCGAGCAGCGGATCGAAGAGGTGTTGGAGGGGGTTGATGCTATTTCCACCAGCGATGAGGAAAAAGCGCTTTTGAACTTTTGTATCAAAGCGTCCAAAAAAGATAACTACAAAATCCTCAAAGAGGAGATCGATGCGCTGAAAGAATTAGGATACAGCGATGTTCAGATCGTCGAAGCGGTCGCGATCACCGGCTATTTCAACTACATCAATACCCTCTCCAACGTCTTCGCTCTGGGGCAATAGCCCTAGCGAGAGCTTTTCTTACTCTCCAGACGTAATAAAAACTCTTTTTTCTCTATCCCTCCGCTGTATCCCCCGAGTCCGCCGCCGCTAGCGATAACACGGTGGCAGGGGATCAAAATAGCGATAGGGTTGCGTCCGTTGGCATTGGCGACGGCGCGGATCGCTTTAGGATTTCCGAACAGTTCGGCTTCCGAAGCATAAGAGATCGTTGTTCCGTAGGGAATGGTAAGAAGTGTGTTCCATACCTGTTTTTGAAACGGAGTCCCTGCGGGATTTAGGGGGAGGGTAAAAACGGTTCTTTTTCCGGAAAAATATTCCTCCAATTCTTTCGAGAGCTGAAGCAATAGAGGATGCTTGACGGGTTCGATTTTAGGCGTATCATCTACAAAATCGAGACCAGTGATTGCCGCACTGTCAGTTACGGCGAGCAAAGTACCGATCGGAGTCTCTATAAAGCATTCATACTGTTTCATAGTTAAATTATAGTGATTTTTTAAAGATGTAGATGAGATTTATTTCATAGTGTCATACAAATAATCGGTTGAATCTCTTATGCTATGATATTTACAATTAAACGGGTGGAGAACGTTATGTCTGTTTCACGCTGCGGATGGGTCAAATTGAGTGATCCGGTGTATGTCGCTTATCACGATGAAGAGTGGGGGAGAGCGCTGCACGATGATCGTAAACTTTTCGAACTTTTTTCTTTGGAGACCCAATCGGCCGGGCTTAGCTGGCTGACCATCCTCAAAAAGCGGGAAGGGTATCGCGAGGCATTTGAGGGGTTTGATCTGCACAAAGTTGCACACTACGGCGAGGCTGATATTGATCGAATTCTCAACAGCGGACTTGTGGTAAAAAGCCGTCCGAAAATCGAGGCGATTATCGGCAATGCACAGGGGTTTTTAGAGATTCAAAAAGAGTTCGGTTCGATAGACAGCTATTTTTGGGGAAAAGTTGGCGGAAAAGTGATCAATAATGACATCCCCGATTACAAAGAGGCGGCATGTACCTCTGACATTTCCGATAGTATCACTAAAGAGCTCAAAAAGCGCGGATTTAAATTTATAGGATCCACAACGATTTACGCATTTATGCAAGCGTGCGGAATGGTAAACGATCATGAAAACGGATGTATATGCAAAAAGCGATGAACCGAATTGTTTTTTTTGAAAATGTCGAGCTTCGATACGACGCAATGCCTGTATTAAAAAATATTTCTCTGCGGATCGAGGAGGGGGAACATTGCGTTATTCTCGGAGCCAACGGCTCGGGGAAATCGACCCTGATCAAGCTGATCAATTGCGAACTCTATCCCTCCTACAAAGATGATCCGTTCCGACGGGAGATATTGGGTCAAGAGCGGTGGGTCGTATCCGAACTGCGTAAACATCTGGGCGTCGTGACAAACGATCTGCATACCCGGTTTGCCTTTGAGGGCGGGTATCTCAGCGGTTTAGAGACGGTTCTGAGCGGGTTTAACGGGACGCTCGGTTTATTCGATCATTTAGAGGTGACTGCGGAACAGATCGAGGCGGCTGAACGTTCGATAAAGCGGTTAGGTATAGAACATCTTCGGGATAAGCGTTTGTGTGAGATGTCGACGGGAGAGCTGCGAAAATGTATCGTGGCACGGGCGTTAGTTCATCCGGTCAAAGCGATTTTGCTGGATGAACCGACGGTTGGACTGGATATCAAAGCGCAGCTTGATTTTATCGAGATGATGCGCTCTCTGGCACGCAGCGGTACGACGGTCATTTTAGTCACCCATCATATCGAAGAGGTTTTCGAGGAGATCAAAACGGCCGTGCTTATCAAAGAGGGGACGATCTACGCATCGGGTCAAAAAGATGAGGTACTAAGCAGTATGAATCTCTCTGAAGTTTTTAATACCCCTCTTGAAGTCCAAAAACAACACAACCGCTATTCGATACATCCTATTACGTAAAGGAGAATAGATGAATCCTTCTAAAGTGATCCGGGAAAAAGTCGAAAAACTGACCGATCTTCCCAACATCGGCAAAACGGTCGCCGCCGATCTGGTGCGTGTCGGCATTATTTCTCCCGACCAACTCAGAGGAGAAGACCCGTATGATCTGTATGTACGGTTTTGCGAAGCGTTCGGAGAGAAGCAAGACCCGTGCATGCTTGATGTGCTGATGTCGATCACCGATTTTATGAATGGCGGCGACGCTAGAGTCTGGTGGGACTATACCGCCGAGCGCAAGACGCGCTACGGAGAAAAGATAAGAATTTAATTAAGCGTTTTGGAGTATCTCTGCAATCGTTTCAGAGGAGTACTCTTCGCCCATTCCCCACAACAGTGCTAATCCGTGTGCATTCTCGGCAATGTCGCCGATACGTTCACGTGATATATTTGCCGCTGACAAGGTAACCGGTGCACCGATGGAGTCAAACCAGTGTTCCAATGCAGCGATTCCCTCATCCGCGGTATCAAGGGCGAAAACTTCTTTGGCGAAGCGTTCGAACTGAGCGGGATTTAGCCCTTTATACCATTTCATCCATGCCGGAATGACGATAGCCAAACCTGCACCGTGGGCGATATTAAAGAGTGCGGAGAGGGCGTGTTCGATCATATGGTTCGGGAAACTTCCGCCGCCCGTTCCGGAGTTCGTCAACCCGTTGAGCGCTTGGGTGGATGCCCATGCAAATTCGGCGCGTGCGTGGTAATTGAGCGGATCTTTCAGGAGAATTTCGGTCGTTTCGATGACTGTTTTGATGATTGATTCGACAAGACGGGATTGAAAATGGGGATGCTCTGTTGCCGTAAAATAGACTTCGATCGTATGGGCAATGATGTCGGTTGCCGAATAGGCGAGATACTCGGGGGTGACACTCATCATGAGTTCAGGATTGATAACGGAAATTTTCGGATTGACCAGTACCGAGGCAATCGAGTATTTTTGTTTGGTCGCGTCATTCATGACCACCGAGTTTCCGTTCATCTCGCTGGCGGTTGCCGCGAGCGTCATGACTGCATAGACGGGAAGGGCGGCAGTGATAGAGGCTTTTTGAATGAAAAAATCCCATACGTCTCCGTCGTACAGAGCTCCTGCCGCGATTGCTTTGGCGGAATCGACGACAGAGCCGCCGCCGACACCGAGAACGGCTTGGAGATCATGAGATTTTACGAGATTGATTCCATCATGGACACGGGAGAGGAGAGGGTTGCTCACGACGCCATCGAGCTCTTCAAAAGTAATTCCCGCTGTTTTAAGACTTTGAATGATTCTGTCGTATAAGCCATTTTTTTTGATTGAACCGGTTCCGTAGACAAGGAGAAGACGTTTGATCCCCTGCTCGGCAATCATGGCTCCGATATCGTTTTCTTTACCTCGTCCGAATTCGATACGGGTCGGGTTGTAGTAAGTAAATGCATGCATAGGTTGCCTTTTTAGATGTAGGTTACGATATCGCTGAGTTCTGAGCGGTGGAGCTGCGGTTGTTCTTTGACGCGGTATCCGAACGGGATCAGCAAAGGGATGCCGTAGGTATCGGTATCTATCCCCATGATTTTTTCCACCGCGTCCCGGTCAAACCCTTCGATCGGACATGAATCGATGCCGATGGATGCGGCGGCGCTCATCATGTTGCCTGCCGCAATATAGACCTGTCTGGATGACCAGCACTCCAATTTCTCGTCACTGTAAGGGTCGATCCAGCTGGTATAGAGCTGACGCAGAGGCTCGGAAAAGTGGAAACGGTCAAACTGGCTTTGGATATAGCCATCGCTGCTTCGGACCTTTTTTTTGTATCCGATCGCGATCAGTTCAGAAGCGGTCGTAATCTGAGGCTGATTCCATGCGACGGCTCGGATTGCTTCTTTCATCGCACTGTCACGGATGACGAAAAACTGCCACTGTTCCATCCCGAAGGAGCTGGGGCTGAGGCGTCCCGCTTCGAGGATAAAGTTTAAATCCTCACTGCTCATGGGCTTAGATGCATCAAACAGTTTGCACGCATGGCGAAAATGGATCGCTTCTTCAAAATTATTTCGCATTAGATTCTCCTTAGAGGGTATTTTTTAAATGTTCATGCAATCCGCTCAAAACGGTGTTGATGTCAAAATCGGATTTATAGATATCGTGTACCGCATAGCTCGGATACGGTGCCGCACCGCAAAACTGAAACGTTTTATGAAGAGCGATGTTGGCTTCATCGATGTTCATACCTTCAAAAAAGCCTTGCGGGTTGTTAAACTCGCTTACGGGACAGTTATAGGTGAAGCTCAGCATATAGCGTTTGCCCCCCATCAAGCCGCCGCTTCCGTAGGTTTTTGAGGGATCGTTTCGGCTCCGTCCGTCGCTGGTGTAGGTAACCGTATTGGCTCCGCCGGAGAAAATATCGTCGATGTATTTTTTGCCCAGCCACGGCAATCCCATCCAATAGACCGGAGATTGGACGAAAAAGAGATCGGCCCATTTGAATTTTTCCAACTCTTCGGCGACATCATATCCCTCTTCGATAGTTGTCTCCCGGACTTCATATCCGTGATTGAGAAAAAATGTTTTCGCCTCTTTGAGAAGATCTCTCGTCAAATTCCCGTTGGCGATCCCTTCGTATTTTTGGTGCAGGTTCAATAATAATACGTGTTTCACACTCGTTCCTTCAAGGTTGTATCAGGTGAGATTTTATAGAATACAGTATATTTAGTCAAGAACGCACTAAAAAGTACTGTACATACTAAAAGGTAACTATATATGATCAACTCCCCTTTTAATTGCCACTTTGAACTTACCCTCGAACTGATCGGCGGAAAATGGAAAGGGCTCATTTTATGGCATCTGCACGATAAAAAAGTGTTGCGTAACGGGGAGATGCTTCGCCTCATCCCCCGCATCACCCAAAAGATGCTGACACAGCAGCTGCGTGAGATGGAGGAAAACGGTCTGATCCGGCGTGTCGTCTATGAACAGGTTCCGCCGAAAGTAGAATACAGTCTGACACCGCACGGAGAAGCGATCCGTCCAATCTTGGAGATGATGATCGATTGGGGCGTAGAGTATGCGCGGGATAAAAATATCGTTATCGCCTGTACGCAACCAAAAGAGTAGGACCTCTCTTTTATTTCAAATAAAAATTACTCAATATTATTCATAAATGTATAAATCTGTTTGTGAGACAATGGTTTCACTATCTTAGAGAAGGAGTATGTTATGGATCTGTTTTCTCCTATAAAAATCGGTAATTACACTTTGCGAAATCGGATATTTATGGCCCCGATGACACGGTGCCGAAGTTCGGAGGGTAATATTCCTAATGATATGATGGCGCGCTATTATGCCCAAAGAGCTTCCGCAGGACTCATTATCACCGAAGCGACCCAAATTTCGACACGGGGGATCGGTTATCCGCATACTCCGGGTATCCATACTCAAGCACAGGTTGAGGGGTGGAAAAAAGTGACCAAGGCGGTACACCAGAGCGGGGGGAGAATTTTCTTACAGCTTTGGCATGTCGGACGAATCTCGCACCCTGCATTTCATAACGGAGAGCTTCCCTTTGCCCCCTCCGCCATCAAGCCAGAGGGCAGTATCTATACCCCCGAGGGGATGAAAGAATTCGTAACGCCGCATGCCCTTAGCACGGGTGAGATCAAAACGGTTGTCGAACAGTATGTGCAGGGTGCCAAAAATGCCATCGAAGCGGGATTTGACGGGGTTGAAATCCACGGGGCCAACGGCTATCTGATCGATCAGTTCTTACGTGACGGAACCAATCACAGGGAGGATGCGTATGGCGGCACGATTGAAAAGCGTGTAAAGTTTCTTTTGGATATCATCAGAGGGGTAATTTCGGCCGTAGGTTCGGATAAAACGGGGGTAAGACTTTCTCCCAGCGGTACGTTTAACGATATGAAAGACTCCGATCCGACAACCCATTTTTCTTATATCTGCGAACTACTCAATGAATTCGATCTTGCCTACCTGCATATCGTCGATGCGTTGGAGGGAGATATCCGTCACGGGGCAAATGTCGTTGACTTGAGTGTGCTAAGCGAAGCGTATAAAGGGGTCTTAATAGCCAACGGCGGCTACACGAAAGAACAAGGTAACAACGCTATTCAAAGCGGACTGGCGGATGCGGTGGCGTTCGGAGCATTCTTTTTAGCCAATCCCGATCTCCCCGAACGGTTTAAAATCGAGGGCGAGCTGAACACGCCGAATCCCGATACCTTTTACACTCAGGGCGAAGAGGGGTATCTGGATTATCCTACGCTCTAGAGACTTTTTTAAAAATCAGATTTTTCAAACTCCGCTCTTCCTCTTTTTCGGGGAAGCTCTCCAGATTCTTCAATCTTTTAATATAGCGAAACTCGGGTGCATTGTCACAAAAAAGGGTTTTGATAAACTCGCTCTCCAGTTCGGGTGCGTTGAGTGCCGATAGGACGATGCACTCTTCGTCGGCGAACTCATGGAGCCGTCGGATGATCTTTTCGTAATCGGATGTTGCGGCGAAGGAACCTTTTTGAAAACTCGGCGGATCGATGATGATCAGATCATAGGGCCCCTCTTTTCGGATGCGGCTCCACGATTTGAGGATATTGTAGGGCATAAACTGCGCTTTTTTGGGTTCAAGGGCGTTGAGACGGTGATTTTCCCGTCCGATGGAGAGGACGTTTTTGTTCATGTCGACATTAACGACCGATGCGGCGCCTCCCTCTATTGCGGCTACGGAAAACGCACAAGTATAGGAGAAGAGATTTAAAACTTTTTTCCCTTTGGCATTTTCACGGACAAACTCCCTTCCGAGCTTCATATCGGGGAAAAATCCGATGTTTTGGGCATTTAAAAAGTTGATGCGGTATTTGAGGCCGTTTTCGATCGCATAGGTTTCGTTTGGCAGTACCCCCGCTATGACCCTCGATGGGGAACCCAGAAGATAGCGCTGCTGGAGCACCAATGCTTCCCATTTCCCCTCACCCGCATAGAGATCACGCAGCATCGATACGATGGCATCTTCCTCGTCGGAAGGCTCAAACAACACGGCAAACAGCACTTTGTCGACACTGTCTACGGTGAGAGAGCGATACCCCTCGTAGGTATTTCCCCGACCGTGAAAAAGACGCGTGTACTCTTCGTTTATACCACGGGAATTCGAGACTAATAACTCTTTTAAATCGCCTATAGTCATCTGCATCAGGCGGTAAGATCGAGTAAATTACCCCGTCGCTCTTGATTCAGAGCCATAGCCGAAGGATTGAGTGTAAGATAGTCCTGCAACGCCTGCACAGATTTTTGTTCCTGTGGGGAATCGGGCGGATACAATTTTGCCAAATCCTGAGAAAGCGATTCACCCGTGAGAGTGTCTCCGTTATTGTCGTGATATATACCTGCCGCACGCATAAATCCGACCGTTACGATCCCTTTTGCCGCTTCATAATTTTTTTCGCTTAAGAGAGTGTTATAGAGTTTCCGTTCAGAAGGGTTCAGCTCTTGGGAAATCATACTGAAATCATCTTTGAGCTGGTCGAGTTCCCCGCTTTGCGATATCTCTTTATAAGACGGCGGAGGCGAATAGGCGGATGTACCAAAAGGGTTTGAAAACGGAAATGAACTGTTTGATGAAACCTGCATTTGTACTCCTTATAAATATTGTTATAAAAGTACTAGCAAAAAACAGTCCAAATAAAGGATTTTAGCCTCGAAAGAGGCTATTTTTTAATCGTATAGAATTTACGGAGTTTGCTGTCCAGCGGCGCAAGAACTTTATAGAGCGCCGGAACGACGAGAAGGCTGGTCAGCGTCGAGAGGAGCAGTCCGCAGATAACGGCGACCCCCATCGGCCCTTTGACCCCTGAACCCTCACCGACCGAGAGGGCGAGGGGGAGCATCCCGAAGCACATCGCCGTCGTCGTCATCAAAATCGGGCGCAGACGTGCGACACCCGCTTCAACGATCGATTCATCGAGCTCTTTGCCGCTATGGTAGAGGCGGTTGGCGGCATCGACGACGAGGGTGGAGTTTTTCCCCACCAGTCCGAGCAGGAGCATCAGCCCCATCATACTAAAGAGCGACATATTCATCCCTGCGATCCACAGTCCGATAAACGCCCCCGTAAAACTCAGCGGCAATGCGCTCATGATAATGAGCGGCTGCAGCGGCGATTCGTATAGGGCGGCGAGGATCAGATAGATCATCACGAGTGCCGCACCGATCGCTACTCCGAACGCTTCGTTACTCTCCTGCATATGCTTGGCATCGCCGTCTAGCTCGAATGCTACCCCTTTGCCCAGCCACTCGCCCTGACGTTCATTGACGATGCTGACCAGTTTATCCAGCGGGAGCGCTTTGGTGATATCGGCTCCGACGATGACCTTTTTGAGGCGGTCGAACCGTTTGATCGTCGTCGGGGCGTAATCCTGGGTGATCGATACGACCGCCGAGAGCGGCACGGTTCCCCCATCCGAAGTACGGACATTGAGGGAATTTAGGGTATCGATGCTTTGACGTTTGGTGTCACTCAGCCGCATCACGACATCGTACTCTTTCCCCCGCTCGCGGATAAACGTGATGGTTCCGTCCCCTGAATAGCCATCGGCGATTACGCGGGCTATCTCATCGACATTGACCCCGAGCCGCGTAGCGTTTTGGGTGAGGACGGTGATATTCAGCTGAGGGGCCTTGGGTTGTATGTTGCTTTGGACGTCCGTCGTCCCCTCGATATTTTTGAGGAGTTTCATCAGCTTTTTGGCCGAGGCTTCCGCATCGTCCATGTTTTGGGCTTTGAGGATCACCTGATAGGGGGTATTGATTTCGTAGCCTCCGATGTCATTGACTTCGGTGACGCTGCTCATCGTGAAGCCTTTGAGGCTACCCAGCATGGTACGGGTCTCTTTCATAATGTCGCTTTGGCTTCGGGAACGCTCATGCAGAGGTTTGAGGCGGACATACAGCGCCGATTCGTTCGCTTTTTGATCATCGCCCCGCCCGACGTAGAGGGTGCAGTATTCCACTTCGGCGATCTCTCCGATGCGGCGCTGAACGTCGAGCGAGAGATGTTTCATCCCCTCAACACTCGTTCCTGCGCGAGCTTTAAGGGTGATATCGAACTGGCTTTTGTCCTCTTTGGGCATAAACACCATTCCCAGCGTCCCCGAGAGGATGATCGAGACGATAAAGATACCCAAAGCACTAAAGAGGGTCGTTTTTTTGTATGTGAGGACGGTGTGAATGAGGGAGCGGTATCGCTCCTCCATACGGACAAAGAAATGCTCCGTTTTATGGTAAAAACGGCTATGTTCTCCCTTGGCGATTTGTGAAGCGATCATCGGGATAAGGGTGATCGCGATGACGAAAGAGACGATGATGGCGGCGATGATGGTGACCCCGAAACTGGTGAAGAAACGCCCGACAATCCCGCTCATTTTGGCGATAGGGACAAAAACGGCGAGGAGCATCGCGGAGATGGCGATGATGGAGAACAGTATCTCGCTCACCCCCTCGATGGCGGCATTGAGGCGGTCACGCCCCGCTTCGAGACGCTTGAAAATATTTTCGATGACGACGATGGCATCGTCGATGATGATCCCGATGGCGAGGGTGAGGGCGGTGAGGGTGAGGAGGTTGAACGTTTGGCCGCTCCATCCCATGATTGCAAATACTCCGAAAATCGACACGGGGAGGGAGACGGCGGCGATAAGGGTGAGGGTAAAGTTTCGCAAAAAGAGAAAAATGACGAGCGAGGCGAGGACGGAGCCTAGCATAAGGTCGAATTGAACGCCGCTAAGGGTGTCGCGGATATATCCCGTCGCATCTTGCAGAGGTGTGAGGGTCATCGTCGGTTCCAATGCCGCCAATGCGGGAAGCTGCGAATGCACCGCATCGGCGATTGCGATCTCGTTGGCTCCCGTCATCTTTTTGACCATGAGCAGAACCCCTGATTTGCCGTCCAATGAAGCATAGCTGCGCTCTTCGGCCAACGTATCGCTCACCGTTGCGACATCGCCCAGTGCTAATCCCTCACGTATCCGAAGGGCACTGAGGGCTTGCGCCGTTTTGCTGTCGTTGTCGATGAGTATTTTGGTTTCATGACGCGGATCAACGGTTTTCCCGCCGTCCATACGGACGTTTTGAGCTTTGATGATGTTTGTCAGATCATTCATCGTCAGCGAATATTTGGCAAGGAGGGCGGGGTCCGGGGAGATGAGGATCTGCTTTTTACGCAAACCTTTTAGGGTGACTCCGCCGACCCCTTCGATGCGCTGAAGGCGCGGTTTGAGTATCTCGTCGGCGTGTTTCATCACTTTTTGCGTATCGCTGCCGGCTAAAAAGAGGGTGATGACGGGAGAAGAGTTGAGGGCATATTTGTCGACCGAAGGCTTATCCACTTCGCCTGGGAGCTGAATACTGGAGACTTTATCACGGACGTCATTAACCGCTTCGTCGAGATCTTTGGAGAGCTTGAACTGGGCGACGACGATGCTGATCCCTTTGGAACTGTCCGAGCTTAGGGTATCGAGTCCGGAGATTCCGCTTACCGCCTCTTCGATCTTGTCGCTCACCTTGCTCTCGACGATATCGGCATTGGCTCCCTTATAGGTGGTGGTGACGATGACGATCGGGAAATCGACGTTCGGATAAAGTGCTGATGGCATACCGTTGCGTTCAACCAGCCCGAAAAAGATCAAAGCAAGAGCGAACATAACGGTCGTAATAGGGCGGAGAATGGCGGTTTTATGCATAGTATCTCCTATTTTGCCGTGATCATGCCGTCACCGAACGTGCCGGGACGGAGACCTGATGCGTCGGCTTCGGCGGTCATCTGACGATTTTTCGTATTGATCGAGGGGTAGATTTTAATGATTGTTGAACATTTTCCCGTCGGTTTTCCGTCGATGGAGGTGCAAAAACGGTCTCCTACTTTAACTTGGGAAGCGAATTTGGAATCGTATTGGATGAGGAGCTTGGTTCGGTCGCTGATGAGTTTAAACAGCGGCGTCCCCCCCATCGAAGAGACCATATCCCCCAGCTCGATATTTTTTTCCGAGATACTCCCTGCAAACGGAGCCGTAAGCTTCATCTTGGAGAGTTTTTGCTCGGCATAGGCGATGGATAAACGGGCACGGTCGCGCTGAGAAAGTTTCGTCCCCAGTTCGGATTTGAGTTTGTCGAGGGTATTTTTATCGAATACCTGAGCGCTCTTTTCATAGCGGGCGTATTGATCGCTCAAAAACGTCGTCTCTTTGGAGAGTGCCTCCAAATCGGCTTTTGCCATCTGAAGCGAGAGGTGCTCTTCGGTGTTGTCCAGTTCAAGGAGGAGGGCACCTTTTTTGACGTGATCGCCTCTTTGGACATAGAGATTTTTAACAATCCCCGACGCGTTCATCCCCAGTGAGGCTTCACGATACGCTTGTGCTTCAAAGGTAGCGTAGACATCGCCCCATAAGCTTAATGTGCTTAGTGCCGTTAATAGTAAAAGTTTCATTGTTTCCCCTCGATGAGTGTCATAAGATCGGTTCCGTAGGCGTAGGCGAGATTGGCTTTCGCCATTTGGAGGTTGTGGCGTGCACTTTGAACTTTTGCACGCGATGTACTTAGATCACTCAGTTCACTGAGATAGGTGGTGGTATTGACTAAACCCGCTTCGAAGCGTTTTTTGACAAAGCTAAAGGCTTCGCTTCGCGCCTCTTCTTCGGACTTTGCCGCATTGTAAGCACTCTGTGAGGCCTGGAGGCTGAGGCGGGCGATATCGGCTTCGTTTTGGATGCTTTTGGTTTTGTATTCGATCAGCTTTTGCGCTTTGAGTGTCGAAAGGCGGGCTTGTTCGCGCTCTTTTGCGATGCTTCCCATATCAAAGAGGGTCATCGAGAGCGATGCGATAATTTCGTTTTGGCTTGAGGGTTGGATATTGGTTCCCCCCATCGTATCGTAATCGTTGTAATCCATTTCGCGGTGTTTTCCCTGAACACTCAGCGTCGGCAGATAGGTGTAAAACCCCTCGGAGTGTCGGAGCGTTTCGACCGATGAGATATCGGCTTTTAGATCGTGACGTTCAATCTCCCTCGTTTGCGGAGCGGAAAGCTCCGTGTATTCGAGGCTGTTGACGGAACTGCCGGTGAGGAGTTCGAGATTTTTACGGCTCCGTTCAAGCATGACTTTTTGATTTTGTTCGTCATATTCGGCTTGGAGTTTGGACGCGATAAGCGATTTGAGAATATCGGAAGTGGCGAGGTCGTTTTGGACAAGGACACTAAAGCGTTCAACTTGTGAGGAGAGTTCGGTTTTTTTGTCTTGGATGGCGTCGAGCGATGATTGGGCGTTAAAATAGCCGTAGTAGGCTTGGATCGTCTCCAGCAATACGTCCTGCTCTTTTTGTTGCAGAGATTGTTGTGCCGAATCTATCGAAGAGTGGATCGCGTCGATGGTCGATTCACGGCGCAATCCGTCGAAGAGGGTGATTTTCGTCCCTAGCTCCAATCCCTGGATCGTTCGAGGTTCAAAAGCGGTTGATTTGTCTTTCTTCTGATAAATAGCGGTAGCGTCGAGCGTCGGAAAATAGGCGGTTTTCGCCTGCTCCAACTGCTCTTTTACCCTTTGTGCTTCGAGCCGTGCCGATTCGACGCGCAGATTTGATTTCGCCTGCGGTAATAACGTGATGAGATCAGAGGCAAAGAGCGGCAAAAGGGTAAAGGAGAGGAGAACAAAAGGTCTCATGATTATCCTTGATGGGTTTAATGTTGACAATGTTAACATTAAATGTGGACAATGTCAACATATGGGTGATAATTTGATACAATACGGTATGAAAGAGAAAAAAGCCTCCCCCTACCATCACGGAAATCTCAAAGAAGAGCTGCTGCAAACGGCATTGGAGATGATCGATACGGAGGGGCTCGACAGCATTACCCTCCGCGATTTGACACAGCGGCTCGGGACGTCACGAACGGCGGTTTACCGCCATTTTGAGAGTAAAGAGGCACTGATACTCGGGGTGATCGAAAAAGGGTATGAACAGCTGAATCTGATATTTACCCCTATTTTCCAGGATAAGACCCGTAGTGTAGATGCTCGGTTTGAGGCGATGGGGAGGGCATATCTCGATTTTGCACTCGAACATCCGAATCTCTATCGTCTCCTTTTCGGAGAGAGGTACCGCAAAGAACGCGAAGAGATATGCGATTACAAAGACGAAACACAGGCGACGGGACTGTATGCCCTTATCGGTCTTTTGCTCGAAGCTCAGGAAGAGGGGATCATTGCAAAAGTAAACCCCATTGTACAGGCGGCTATGGTGTGGGCATCGATACACGGTCTTGCGTCGCTTTTAATCGACGGGCACTTGATGATGAGCGATAACATGGAAGCGATTTATGAGTATAGTATTGAGGTGCTGTTAAAGGGTCTGCGTTAAAATTTTCTTATACTAAATCGGGAATGGAAACTTAGATAATGAGTACATCTGCAAAGCAGAAAAATCCTATTAATAGATTTTTTCAGAACAATGTACTTGCTTTATTTTTTCTTCGACTGGGTGTTATCTCTGTCACGGTAACTCTTTTAGGATTCGGGGGAATTTATTGGTATATTGAACAAGACAATGCAAAACGGATCGATGCGCTTATCAATAAGGAATTCACCGATTTTGAAAAACACTTAAAAGGGTTGGAACTCGGCACGCCGGAAACCCGGAACGTATTCTTTTCCCGTATGAATGAATTGATGGACTCTCATCAAATGTTGATACTGGATATACGCAAAACGGACGGAGAAGAGCTGTTTGCGGTTACCAAAACACCCGACACCAAAATGGTGCAATTGTTTCGCCGCTTTGACCCCGATGTTTCGAAAACAATAAGTTACCATTTAGTCCCTGCCGATCCGAACAATTTAATATTGATATTCGCAAAAAGTCTCCCTATCAATCATGCATCGACAATTGTACTGAAAGCTGCCATTCCGTTAAAATCCGAAACAGTACTTGCGATGCGGCAGGGGATGAGGAGCGTATTCATCGGTACGACAGTCATTTTATTATTGGTCATCGTGGCGATTTTTCCGATCATTTACCGGCAATATCGACAGCTTCAATCGGACAAAATGGAGCTGTTATACAGCAATATTAATTTAGTACGGGTTTTAGGAGATGCGGTGGCAATGCGTGACAGCGATACATCGAAACACAACTATCGCGTTACCTACTATACCATTAGGCTTGCGGAAAAAATGAATCTGCCCCCGGAGGAATTGCCTGCATTAATCAAAGGGGCATTTTTACACGACGTCGGCAAGATCGGAATCCCCGATACGATTTTGTTGAAACCGGGCCGTTTGGATGAAAATGAATTCAGCATCATGAAACAGCATGTGGATTTAGGAAAAGCGCTCATTAAAAAGATCCCGTGGTGCGATGACGCTTTAGCGGTTATCGGTTCTCACCATGAAAAATTTGATGGCAGCGGCTATCCCAATGCTTTAAAGGGGGAAGAAATCCCTTTGGCGGCACGAATATTTGCGGTCATAGATGTTTTTGACGCACTCATGTCCGTACGGCCGTATAAACAATCATTTACGTTTCAACACGCTATAGAGTCTATCCGTGAGGGGAGCGGAAGACACTTTGACCCAATGGTAGTGACTTCGTTTATTGAAATTGCGGAATGTATATGGAACGATGTTTCCGATAGAAATACCGATGAACTTGAAAAGCTGATACGTGAAGCTGCTATCCCTTATACCCTATTTATTGGGGCTTGGACGCGTGATGGATAAAAACGATTTGGATGAAAACAACTCCCACGGTTTGCTCCATATTTCCAACTGACTTTTACACCTCGCACTCACAAACCGCTCATCCCCTGCGTTAAAAGCTTCGTATAAGCGTATCAGTTAACTATCTTAGTGCTATAATATGGTTAATCGATTGGTCATCTCATAGAAACTGCTTTAAAAGTAGCCTAAATTTGTCTGATTGATTTTACCTCATATTTGTACATCGTTTTTTCTCCATTTTGAAATCAAAATCTTTAGCTTCCCTTGTATTCAGCCAACTATTCTAAATAGTATAATATTAATTATTTCAGTTAGTTTTTTGAAAAAATAATCAAAGTGATATACTGTATGTAATTAGATAGGTTCATTAGAAGACAAGTGAAAGGATTGTGTTCGATCATTGTTGTAAATCCTGTCCACATAGTGTTATGAAGACACTGGCAAAAAATGATGTTCAAAATAGAATGAGTAGCTCTCTGGCTTGTATTAGGCAACGTGAAGGAATTACTATGAATTTCATTAAAAAAATCTCCGAACAAAATTTCAAAAATAAAATAAACCCACATCAAGAGATTCATTCAACTGCAATGAATGTTGCGATGGCAGCAGCCGTTTTTCTCGCTGTGAGTGTTCCATTGTTTGCATCGGAAACAGACGACCGTATCGAATCGTCGTTTAAAAAAAGTTATGTGTATAAAACCTATCTCAAAGACGAGCACATTGCTATCAACTCAAAAGACGGAGTCGTTACGTTATCCGGCGATGTTTTGGACGAAACGCATAAACCGATGGCACAGGACACGGTCGAAGCATTGCCGGGGGTTAAAAGTGTTGACAATAATATCGTTATCAAAAGTGATAAGTCCGATATATGGCTTAAAATGAAAGTTCAAACAGCGCTTGTATTTCACAGCAATGTCAATGCTGGCAAAACAGAAGTATCGGTAAAAAACGGTGTGGTCACCCTCAAAGGCAAAGCCAATAGCCAAGCCCAAAAAGAGCTAACTACTGAATACGTCAAAGACGTTGAAGGGGTAAAAGAGGTCAAGAACGAAATGACAATGGCAAAACCGGATGATACCATCGGTGAGAAAATCGATGATGCTTCGATCACTGCTCAGGTAAAAATGACGTTGATGATGCACAAATCTACCGGGGCTATCCGAACCGGTGTTACGACCAATAACGGGGTAGTGACACTGAGCGGTCAAGCTAAGAATGACGCTGAACGCGATTTGGTGACAAAGCTTGCCGAAGATATTGAAGGTGTTAATAATGTCGTCAATAAAATGACCATTGAATAATACGCCGAAGGGGTCAGATATGCTGTGGACAATAGCGGTAATTCTATTGGTTTTATGGGCATTAGGACTGGTCAGCAGTTATACATTGGGTGGATTTATCCACCTGTTATTAGTGTTGGCGATTATCGTCGTACTGATCCGAGTGATCCAAGGACGGCGCGTGCTCTAAGGGGCAAAAAAAGGAAACACTATGAGTGATAAAGCATTGTATCAACAAAAAAAAGAGGCAGAGATTGCAATCTGGAAATCAGATATTGTTAAACTTAAAGCGAAAGCTTCGATGGCCAGTGCCGACGCACAAATCGAGATGAATAAACATATCGATGCACTTGAAAAGAAAATCAATGAGGGAAAAACAAAACTCTCTGATTTGATCAAAGCAACAGATGATATGTATGAATCGATGAAAGTTGGAGTTGAATCCAGCTGGGATTCGGTTAAAACAGCTTTCAGTGAGATGACTTCGAAATAAGTATACAAATAAAAGGAAAATACATGTATTTCTCTAAAATAATTTTATCGTTTGTCTTGAGTGTTACCTTGTTTGCGCAAGTTTCATGGGCACAAATGGCTTCAACAGAAGCAGTTTTAGTCCAACCGGTTACGGTTTCGTCACATGAAAAAGTGAGTCAATTTGTTGCGCGTGAAGATGTCGCTAAGAGATTTGAGACTTTGGGAGTTGATCCTAAAATGGTCGGACAAAGAATTGCATTGATGAGTGATGAAGAGGTATCAAAAATCTCTTCTCAAATCGATACATTACCTGCGGGTGGTGATTTCGGAGGTATCGTAGGGGCGGTTGTTTTTGTTTTCATCGTTTTGTTGATCACCGATATTCTCGGATTCACAAAAATATTTGGGTTTACTCGCGCAGCACGTTAATCAAATGCTACATTACTACCGTATTGTGCTTTACGCAATCGTTGTCACTTTTATGGCAACGGGATGCGTTCCTAAAGACCCGTTTCCCCCTGAGCAGCATTTCGCATCATCTGCTATCAATGTCCCTTTTATCCCTCCCCGTTCAGAACTGTGCGGCTCAACATCTATTGAGATGGTTGCTTCATATTGGCAATCACAAACCGGTTTTTCTCCAAAACTCTCCACACAAGAACTGGATGGTCGTACCCTGATTCCGGCAAAAGGGGGAACATTGCAGATAGAGATGGTTACGGCTTCACGCGCTAACGGTCTGATCGCCTATCCGATGGAACCGAACTTTGAAGCACTGTTGGCAGAGCTTATCGCGCATCATCCCGTAATTGTATTGGTAAATCGTAGTTTTTCATGGCATCCGCTGTGGCATTATGCACCGGTGATCGGATACGATGAGAAAAAACGGAGTATACTCGTCCATTTTTCGGATCTGCCGAACGAAGCCGTACCTCTGGCAACCTTCGCCGCACTGTGGAAACGAAGCGGGTACTGGGGCGTTATCCTTCTTCCTCCGCAGGAGTTTCCGGCATCGGTTCCACCGCAAACATTTCTGCGCGCTGTCTATGAGTTTGAGAAATTAGGGAATGGAGAGGATGCTATCGTGGCCTATCAAAGTGCACTGAGACACTGGCCGGAAGATACGGACATCCTTTTTGCCTTAGCCAATGCCGAGTATAACGCCTATCATATTGTCGAGGCAGAGAAAAATTATCGCAAGATTTTAGTGCTTATGCCTTCACATGCACTTGCCCTGAACAATCTTGCAATCCTTTTATGCCGAAGCGGCAGATCGGAGGAAGGGTTAAAACTGCTCGATAAAGTGGTACGTGATGATCCGAAAATACAATCCTTGATACAATCTTCACGGGAAGAGATTGAATCAGGATGTGTTCCGTTTTCAAAACAATAAATTGTAGGATAATCTCTAAGTAGTCACATCTTAGCCAAAAGAAGAATTAAACCATGAGTGAAGAAACTAAAATCAAGGGGATGGGGTCGATACTGCACGCGGATGGAGTTGCTTTTCGTGTGTGGGCACCCCATGCACAACACGTATCCGTTATCGGATCGTTTAACGACTGGGACGGCTCCAAGCACCCGATGCGCCCTGAGGAAAATGGCTATTGGTATGCGAATATTGCTGAAGCTCATGCCTCTGATCAGTATCTGTTTCTTCTCTCTACGCAAAGTGGTGAGTTTAAGCGGATCGATCCGTATGCCCGCGAGGTGACAAGCTCGATCGGCAACGCCATCGTACACGATACACGTTTCGACTGGCAGGGGGATGATTTCACTATCGAGCCGTGGAATGAACTGGTCATCTACGAACTGCATGTCGGGACGTTCAATGATCAAGAAGATATAAGCCATAAGGGTGAGTTTTTATCAATATCTGCGCGTCTTGGACATTTAAAAAAGCTCGGGGTTAATGCGATACAGATTATGCCGATAGGTGAATTTGCGGGAGAGAGGTCGTGGGGATATAATCCTTCTAATATTTTTTCGGTAGATGGTGAGTACGGAGGGCCGCTGGCGTTTAAACAGTTTATCAAGCGCGCCCATCAAGAGGGTATTGCGGTGATACTGGACGTTGTGTACAACCACCTTGGCCCCAGCGATCTTGATCTGTGGCAGTTTGACGGCTGGAGCGAAAACGGTCGCGGCGGCATTTATTTCTATAATGATGATAGAGCGATTACCCCATGGGGAGAAACCAGACCCGATTACGGACGCGGCGAGGTTCGTCAGTACCTCTTGGATAACGCCATGATGTGGCTCGAGGAGTATCATGTAGACGGTATCCGCTTCGACTGCACTCAGTTTATTCGTATGGTTAATGATTCCGATAAACAGGATATTCCGGAAGGGTGGAGTCTTCTCCAATGGATCAATAGCGAAATCAAACAGAAATTTCCAGGTTGTATCACAATTGCTGAAGATCTGCAAAACAATAGATGGATCACCAAAGAAGTCGGAGCCGGCGGAGCCGGATTTGCATCTCAGTGGGATGCTATGTTTGTCCATCCTATACGTCAAGCGGTTGTCACGATCCAAGATGAGCAACGATCACTTGATGCCATACGTGACGCCATCTTATACCGTTACAATGATGACGCCTTTGATCGGGTTATCTACAGTGAATCGCATGATGAGGTAGCAAACGGTCATGCTCGTGTACCGCAAGAGATCAACCCGAACGACCCCAAAGGGTGGTATTCGAAGAAACGTTCGACATTGGCTGCCGCAATGGTCTTTACCTCTCCCGGTATCCCGATGCTTTTCCAAGGTCAAGAATTCTTAGAGGGGGGATGGTTTCGTGATACGGTTCCCGTTGATTGGGATCAATGTGCTGAGTTTCACGGAATCGTCCGTTTATACCGGGATCTTATACGGTTGCGTTCCAACCATGAGGGTTTCACACGCGGTTTGTGCGGGCAGTTTACACAGCTCTACCATCTGAATAATGAACGTAAAGTTATTGCATTTCACCGCTGGGATAAAGGGGGTGCCTCAGATGATGTTGTGATCGTTGCAAATTTCTCGCATGAAGCACAAAATGACTACGTCATCGGTTTTCCCGCCGAAGGGGCTTGGAAACTCCGATTTAACAGCGATTGGGAAGGCTATAGCGACGATTTTGGCAACCATCCTAGTCGTGATATTGTCGCAAATGAGGGGGCAAATGATGGCCTCCCCTGTTATGCTTCGGTTTCTATCGGCGCTTATAGCGTAGTGATTTTTTCACAATAAACATTTTGTCTGGACAGGTAGGGAGGTGAAAGAGAGAAAAACCGATTGATTCCAAGTAGAAGGGGCAGACCTTTTGGTAAGTTTAGGGTTACATCAAGTAAAACAGAAAAAATATCATGAGCACAATAGAAACATATTAAAACTGCTCCCACGGTTTGCCCCATATTTCTAACTGACTTTTACACTCCGCACTCACAAACCGTTCCCCCTCATCGGGCGGTGAGACAAAATAAAACTCCTCATCACCCAGACGAAACCGCAGAGCATACGCATGCAGATATCCCCGATCCTCTTTGCGCGCTTCGTCAGATGACGCATAGCGCTCATCCCCCGCGATAGGGGAGCCGAGAGATTTGAGAGCTACTCGGATCTGATGGGTTTTCCCCGTATGGGGTTTGATTAAGAATCCCCGTTCATGCGTTCGCAGGGCACAGCTCACAAACTGGGTGATGGCAGGGTTGTTCATCGTGGTGAGGAGTTTATAGTCCCCCCGTCTGGCATTTGTCATATCCCCTTTTATCCACCCCATTTTTTTCTTCGGTTTGCGCATCGAGATCGCGAGATAGTATTTTTCGATTTTTCGCTCTTCGAACATTTTCCCGAACTGTGCCGCAGTCGTAGAGTCTTTGGCGAGTATGACGAGCCCTGAGGTCATTTTATCGAGGCGGTGGACTGGGAATAGCGGAATTTCGAGCTGTTCGGAAACCTGCACAACAAATCCCGCCTCTTCCTCGGAGTGGAAGTTGACTCCGGCAGGTTTGATCGCGATGACGAACGTATCATTTTCAAAAATCAGCGTAATTTTTTCCATATGACAGTTTATCTAATCTCCCCTTTTGCAATTCGTATCGGCAGTTTTTTATTTCTTATATGTAGGGAATGTTTTTTGCTTAAATATAGAAAATTTATGATCCTTTAATCTATAAACAGATCAAGCGGAGTCTCTACAAATGCGGATATTTGCCAATAGAAACATGATTCTGATCCATGCTAGACGTGACTCTATACAAGAGAAAGTGATTGTGGATTTTGTAAACCGCCACTTCAAATACAAGGTTCAGGGCGAATCGGGTATTTTTATCCATCACTGCAATGAAGAAGTAAACAGTAAAAACAGGTTCTTTCATTGGCTCTATTGGAGCTATCAGCAGATGCACGGCAAAGAGCCTAACGATTTGCGCGAAGAGATCGAATCAAAACCGCAGCGCCCGATAAAAATCAAGTGGATCGAAAAAGCCAATATCATCACCAATATTCCGATTTCAATCGAGGTTATCAACAAGATATATATAAAGTTTAGCTTTCAACAAGAGAATGCGACAACGTATATGCATAACTTTTTGCGCGCTTATTTCAGAACCCATATCATCAGCCTTGCAGGGGATAGAGATCATTATCTCATTAAGGTCGATAATGAGGCGGTAAAGGAAAAACTTCTCACTCTTCTAAAGCGTACCCGTATCATGCAATATCACGTCAGTTTTATGTATAACCGACAGCATATATCGCAACTTCTTGCATCCAACAATTACTTTGAGCCGCAAAAAGAGAGTGAACAAGCAAAAATAGACAAAGCCTATAAACTGCTTAAAGTCTCACCCGGGGAAGAACTTTCCGAGATCAAAAAAAGATTCAAAAAACTTTTGCATAAATACCATCCCGACAGAGTATTTAACCAAGGTCAAGAGATTATTGACAAATACACACTCACCTTTCAATCGATCCAGGCGGCATTTGAAACTATCCAAACCGACAAAAACGCTCAGACAACGCTCAGAGCTTCTTAAAGTAGCATCCTTTAAAAAGCTCGTTGCTCCGCATTAATATAGTGTTTACACTCATCACCCCAGAATACCGATATAATAATAAAAAGTTATGTAGAGGAGTTCATCATGAAATTCAAAGTTATCCTTTTATCAATGGTGTTTGCAGCGTTGTCATTCGGTGCGGCATGGGAACAAAGTACGTCGGTGCAAAATGTAAAAGCGGTGGTCAGTTCGGAAAAACCTCTTATCGTCGGAAACAATACGCTTCTCGTCAAACTGAATCAGCAAAATGCCCCCATCGAAAATGCGGCGGTAGAAGTGAAGGCGTTTATGCCGGCAATGCCGGGGATGCCTGCTATGGAATCGAAAGGAAAAGCGGCGGCTCAGGGGCACGGTCTCTATAAAACATCGGTAAATCTGGATATGAGCGGAACATGGCAGGTTCATATCTTCGTAACCACGAAAGAGGGAAAAAAATACCGTATGAAAACATCGTTGAACTTCTAAGGAAGAGAGGATGATTCGCGCGGCACTTGCACTCTCGGTTGTGGCGGTATTAAGCTATGCCGAAAGTCTAGAGGAACTGATACGGCAGGCATTGCAAAACAATCCCTCTATTATCAGTGCGCAATCGCGGGTCGAACAGAGCCGATACCAAAAAGAGATCGCGAAAAACTTCGACAACCCCTCGTTCCAGATCTTCGTCAACGATATTCAGACGCAGGACATCTCCAACCGCTCGATTGAGCCGATGCAGTTTACGACCCTCTCTTTGCAGCAGAAAGTGCCGTTTGCGGGAAAGCGGGATCTGCGGTACGAGGATGCCAAAGCGCAGGAAGCGTATGCGGGACTATCCCTGAGCCAATCGAGGGCATTACTCTCCAGCGAGATCAAAAAAGAGGTTTACCGTCTGTGGCAGATCGGCGAAGAGGAACGGATATACCGTAATTTCGAGACGATCGTCCGCCAAAACGGCGAACTTTATACGGCCCTCTCTTCGTCTGCCGCTTCGGGGCGGCATATGGGGATTATGGCATCACAGATGGATCTTTCGCAGGTAAAAATCATTCAGGCCGATCTGGCGCTGGAGAGGGAACGCTCCTATGCGGCTCTTTCTCAGCTGTGTGCACAGCGTGTGGAGAAGGTGGATGCGGATCTGAAAATGGGGACGATCGAGCCGATCGAATCGTACGAAAAAGAGCTGCAAAACAATTTCGGCTACCGTGCCAAAGAGGCTCAGCTCAAATCAGCGGGGGCACAGCTGCGCCAGTCACAGCTCGACGTCTATCCAGATGTAACGGTACAGGTGGGATACAGCCAGCGTGAAACGTTCAACGACTATTGGAGCGTCGGGGTCAATATCCCCCTTCCGATTTACGGAACGGAGTCGGTAAAACAGCAGATCAGCCGCGAAAAGGTGCTGGAACGGAGCCGTGACAAAGAGGCGGCGTATCTTCAGATGGAAGCCTCCATGCGTCAGAAATACGCAGAGATGCTCAAAGCGTCCGAGGTGTGGAGAGTGATCCATAATGAGAGTCTGCCGCAGCTCAATCATATGTTCGAACTTTCCGAAGCCTCGATCCGCAACGGCGAGGATCTGTTCCGATTTACCGAGCTGCTCAAACAGAAACTGCAGCTTGAACTGCAGCTCTCGCGGTCGGTTGCTGCATTTTACCGCGCTCGCTCAGAACTTGATCTATTGGTGGGGAAAGAGTCATGAAATATTTTTTAGGTCTGATAATGGCCGGGGCGATTTTATGGGCGAAACCCGCTCCGATCATCCAGCAGTTCAATGTGACGACAATCAAAGTCAAACGCTCCAATACTGCGGCGAATGTGGGGAAAAACTACGGCTATCTCAGGGCGGACGAAGGGCTCGAATCGATCATAGCCCTCCGTTTCGGCGGATACGTCGAAAAACTCCGAGCCACCGAGACCTATCAGCATATTTCCAAAGGGGACGTGATCGCCGAGGTCTACAGCCCCGAAGTGCTGCAGGCCAAGGAAGAGTACCTCAGTTCGCTCAAATACAGTGCCATCCGCCCCAATCCGGGGATGGTTCAAAGTACGAAAGAACGGCTTTTTTATCTGGGTGTCCCGATGTCCGAGATAACGGCAATCGAGAAAACGGGGACGGTCGGTTCCACGACGACGGTACGCACTCCCGTAACGGGCTATATTTTTGAGAAAAAGATCAACAAAGGCTCAGCGTTTGGTGCGATGCAGCCGCTGTTTCGGATCGTCAGACTCGATCCGATCTGGCTGGAGATGCGCTTTCCTCCCGAACAGCTCGAAGCGCTTCAAAAAGTGGACTCCTATGAAATCCGCGTAACGGGATTCGAGCGCCCTTTGTACGCCAAACGGGGAAAAATATATCCGAATGCCAACCCCTCCGAATCGACGCTGACGATGCGTCTTAATCTCAGCAATCCGAGCGGAAAGCTGTTCCCGGGGATGTATGCGGCGATTAATCCTATGATGCACGCGAGCGGAGCTTTGGTCGTCCCCCGCAGCGCCGTTATCCGTAAGAAAGGGAAATGGTTCTGCTTTAAAAAAGGGGAATACGAGGGGGAATATGAGCCGGTAGCGGTGAATGTGGTTCCGGTCGGGAATGACCGGTATGAGATCCGTTCCGGATTGGCCGAAGGGGATGAAGTGGTCGCGAATGCCCTCTTTATGATCGATTCGGATGCTCAGATTAACGGGAACTTTTAGGAAATGTCATGGTAGAGCGTCTGATAGAGTGGAGTCTGCGGTTTCGCTACTGGGTCATAGCGGCGGCGATCGTACTGAGCCTGTTGTCCGTCTGGGCGATACGGCATACTCCGCTCGACGCTATCCCCGATCTCTCCCCTCCACAGGTCATCTTGCAGCTCAAATGGAAAGGGCAAAGCCCCGAGATCATCGAAGCGCAGGGGACCTATCCGATTGTCCGTCAACTCCTCTCTCTCCCCGCGATCAAAACGGTTCGGGGATTTTCGGGGTATGAAAACGGCCTGATTTACATTATTTTTAACGACGGTGTCGATCTGTATTGGGCACGTTCCCGTGTACTTGAGCAGCTCTCGACATTGCAGTCGCAGCTTCCAAGATCGCTCGAAGTCTCCCTCGGGCCCGACGCGTCGGGGGTAGGGTGGGTATACGAGTACGCCCTGGTCTCCAAAACCAAAAATCTCGCCGAACTGCGGACATTACAGGACTATACCTACCGCTATGCGCTGCAGGGGGTTTCAGGGGTCAGCGAGGTCGCTTCGATAGGGGGATTCGTTCCCACCTATCAGGTGACGCTGAACAACGACGCGCTGGTGCGCTATAACCTCAGTGTCGGCGAAGTCGCCGCGGCGATCCGAGGGAACAACAACGACGTCGGAGGGCGGATCGTCGTCCAAAACGGGTATGAGTGGATGGTGCAGGCCAAAGGGTATCTCCAAAACATCGACTCGATCGAAAGCCTCGTCATCGACGCGCGGCGGTGTTCCCATCCTCTTTTCCCAGATCGCCCGTATCGAAAAAGTCCCCGAAAACCGCCGCGGCTTTGCCGATCTGAACGGTCAGGGGGAGAGTGTAGGGGGGATCGTCGTCGTCCGGTACGGCGAAGACGTCTACCGTGTCATTCAGCGGATACGGGACAAACTTGACTCGATCCATGTTGAAGGGGTCGAAGTGGTGAGCGTCTATGACCGCTCTGATCTGATCCGTTCCGCTATCGCCACACTAACGACAACTCTTGAACACGAAAGCCTCATCGTCATTGCGGTGATCGCCTTGTTCCTGCTTCATCTGCGCAGTGCGCTGATCGTTTTGATCATCCTGCCGCTCACGATCGCAATCACCTTTTTACTGATGAAACTCTTCGGGATCGGCTCAAACATCATGTCGCTCGGGGGGATCGCCATCGCGGTGGGGACGATGGTGGACGCGTCGATCATCATGATCGAAAATGCCCATAAAGTACTGCTTCAGCGCGAAAGCGAGTTGGGAACACTTACCACCGCACAGCGGCTTGATGCCGTACTCTACTCGTCGAAAATGGTGGGGCGTCCCATCTTTTTTGCGCTGGCTCTCGTCGTCGTATCGTTCCTCCCTATTTTCGCCCTTCAGGGGCAGGAGGGATTGCTCTTTACCCCGCTGGCGTTTACTAAAAGTTTTGCGATGGGGGTAGGGGCGCTGCTCTCGGTGACGCTCGTTCCGGTACTGATCTTTATGATCGTACGGGGGCGTATCCTCTCCGAGCAGGCCAATCCGGTTAGCCGTTTTTCGATTTGGCTTTACCATCCGATCCTTTTGGCTTCGATGAAGTTTCGCTATCTTGTCCTCGGGCTGGTCATTGTCGCTTTGGGGTATAGCGCGTATTTTTATCGCACCTTGGGGTGGGAATTTATGCCGATGATGGATGAGCAGACTCTGATGTATATGCCCGTCACCCAAAGCGGGGTGAGTATCGATCAGAGCAAACAGCTGACCCAGTATACCGATTCGGTCATCAAAAGCTTTCCGGAAGTTCAGAGCGTATTCGGCAAAGGGGGGCGGGCGGACAGTGCGACCGATCCCGCTCCTCTGGGGATGATCGAGACGATTATCACCCTCAAACCCAAAGATCAGTGGAGGGAGGGGATGACCACCGAGAAACTTCAGCAGGAGCTTGATAGTGCCTTGCAGGTTCCGGGACTGGTCAATTCCTGGACCTACCCGATCCGCGGACGGATCGACATGCTCCTCAGCGGTATCCGCACCCCGCTTGGGATCAAGCTCTACGGTGACGATCTCTCAAAACTGCAGAAAACGGCGCGCGAAATCGAAAGCCGCCTGCAGCAGATTCCCGATACGCAGAGCGTCTTTGCCGACCGCAGTGACAGCGGATACTACATCGATATCGACATCGACGAAGCGGCGTTGGCACGCTATAACCTCCGCAAAGAAACACTTCTCGACTACACCTCGGCCGCAATCGGCGGGATGGGGCTCTCGACGATGTACAAGGGACGGGAGCGTTACAGCGTCAGTCTCCGCCTCGAAGAGGACGAACGCACCTCTCTCGAAGCGATCCGCTCGATCCTGATCAAGACGCCGCTCGGATTCGCCCCCCTCTCGACGTTTGCCCGTATCGATTACCGCGAGAGCGCGGCGATGATCAAGAGCGAAAAAGCGCGCCCCGTCGCTTATGTCTACATCACCCCAAAAGAGGGGGTAAGTGCCACGGCGTACAAAGCCGAGGCGCAGCAACAGCTTTCTTCGATCAAACTCCCCGAGGGGTACACCTTTGAGTGGGCGGGGCAGAGCGAATATCTCGAATCGGCGCTCAATACCCTGATGTGGATCGTCCCTGCCGTGATTGTATTGATCATCCTCCTCATCTATCTGGCGCTGCGCGAATGGGTCTCGACGATCATCGTCCTCTCGATGCTCCCTTTTGCCCTTTTGGGAGGTGTCCTCTATCTCAAATGGCTGCAGTTTAATATCAGCGTTGCCGTCATCGTCGGATTTTTAGCACTGCTCGGGGTGGCGGCGGAGACGGCGATTGTGATGATCGTCTATCTGCACGAGAGTATCGAGACCCGTATCCGAGGCGGTGTCGTGATGGACCGCTCAGCGCTCAACGAGGCGATTTACGAAGGGGCAGTCAAACGGGTGCGCCCGAAACTGATGACGGTATTCGCGATCCTTGCGGGATTGCTGCCGATTATGTATAACCACGGTGTGGGGAGCGAAGTGATGCAGCGGATCGCCGCTCCGATGATCGGCGGTATCGTCACATCGGCGGTGGTCAGCCTCATTTTGATTCCGATTTTGTATCAAATGGTAATGCAGCGTAAGCTGCAGCGAGGTGAACCACTTTTATAAGGGAGATACTATGGAAAAAGATGTTGTCTGCGGGATGGAGGTTTCTCCTTCCACCCCCTACCAAAGCGATTACAAAGGTCAACACTACCTTTTTTGCTCCGCGCACTGCCGGCATAAATTCGAAGAACACCCCGAACACTACCTTCCCGCCGAACCCTCCATTCCATCGTGTCCCGATCACAGCTGTGCGGTCGATGACACCCGCATCTACACCTGTCCGATGCATCCCGAAATCGAGCAAAAAGGGCCGGGAAGCTGTCCCAAATGCGGTATGGCACTGGAACCTAAATCGATACAGATAGAGGAGGACACCTCCGAAGTTGACGCGATGGTGCGCCGTTTTTGGATCAGCACGATCTTCGCTTCTATCGTATTCATCAGTGCGATGGGTTCGATGTTCCTGCCGCATACCTTTTCCGCCATCATCACCCCCAAAACGGCCCAATGGGTCGAGATGCTCCTCTCCATCCCCGTCGTGTGGTGGGGAGGATCGATTTTTTATGTGCGCGCGTGGGAGTCGATCCGCAACCGAAGCCTCAATATGTTCACCCTCATCGCACTGGGGACGGGGAGTGCGTGGATCTACAGTGCCGTTGCCGTCCTTTTTCCCTCGCTGTTTCCCGAAAATCTTTTTATGCACGGCGTCATCCCCGTCTATTTCGAAGCGGCATCGGTCATCACCGCCCTCGTGTTGCTGGGGCAGGTGCTGGAGCTTCGCGCTCGCAGCCGCACCAACGATGCGATCCGACTCCTCCTCGGCCTCTCGCCCAAAAGCGCTCATCGTATCAACGCTGACGGGAGCGAAGAGGAGGTCTCTATCGAGTTGATCGTGATCGGCGATCGCCTCCGTATCCGACCGGGGGAAAAGATCCCCGTGGACGGCATCGTCATCGAGGGGGAGAGCCATGTGGACGAATCGATGGTGAGCGGCGAGCCGATCCCGCTCTCCAAAAAATCGGGTGACCGCCTTATCGGTGCGACGATCAACACCACCGGAGGTCTCGTCATGGAGGCGCAGAGGGTAGGTAAGGATACGCTCCTCTCACAGATCGTATCTATGGTGTCGCAGGCGCAGAGAAGCCGCGCCCCGATCCAAAAAACGGCTGACCGTGTATCGGGGTATTTTGTCCCCGCCGTCATCGCTATCAGTATCGTCACCTTTGTCCTCTGGTACTTTCTCAAACCCGAACCCTCGCTGGGGTATGCTCTGGTCAATGCGGTGGCGGTGCTGATCATCGCCTGTCCGTGCGCTCTGGGACTGGCTACTCCGATATCGATCATGGTGGGAACGGGCAAGGGGGCGACGATGGGAGTCCTCATCAAAAACGCCGAAGCGCTGGAGATGATGGAGAGGGTCGATACCCTCGTCGTCGACAAGACGGGGACTCTCACCGAGGGGAAACCCAAACTCGTCTCGGTCATTGCCATAGAGGGGCAGGAAGAGAACGACGTTATTCGGCTCGCCGCCTCACTGGATAGGGGGAGCGAACACCCTTTGGCACGTGCTATCGTGAACGGTGCGCAGGAACGGGGATTGAGCCTGAGCGATACGGCACAGTTCGCATCTCTGAGCGGCAAAGGAGTCACGGGGGTGATCGAGGGACGAAACGTCGCGCTCGGTAATCGCACTTTGATGGAAGAGTTGGGGATCGATACGGTGGGACTCTCAGAGGCGGCGGACGCTCTGCGCCGCGAGGGGATGAGTGTGATGTTTCTCGCCGTTGATAAAGCTATGGCAGGGATACTCGGAGTCGCTGACCCGATCAAAGCAACCACTGCGCAGGCGATCCGTGACTTGCACGAAGAGGGGATCACCGTTGTGATGCTCAGCGGGGATAGCCGTATCACCGCTGAGGCGGTCGGTTCGGCCCTGGGGATCGATCAGGTGGAGGCGGAAGTGCTACCGCAGCAAAAAGCCGACGTGATCAGAGTGCTCCAGAGCGAGGGGCATATCGTCGCGATGGCGGGGGACGGGATCAACGACGCTCCCGCTTTGGCTCAGGCGCATGTGGGAATCGCGATGGGGAGCGGAACCGATGTAGCGATGGAGAGTGCGGGGGTCACCCTCGTGCAGGGTGATCTGCGGGGGATCGTCCGCTCCCGCCGTCTCAGCCGATCTACGATGCGCAATATCCGCCAAAACCTCTTTTTCGCCTTTGTTTATAACTCGGTAGGAGTGCCGATCGCGGCAGGGGTGCTCTATCCCTATTTCGGGATACTCCTCTCGCCGATGATCGCTGCCGCGGCGATGAGTTTCAGCTCGGTGTCGGTCATTACGAATGCATTGAGGTTGAGGGGGGAGAAGCTTTGAATCTTATTAGCAATAGGCACATTGTCTTGACATGATGCATTATTATGTATATAATCATTACATACATTTTAAAAAGGTGAGTAATGTTTGATTGTCTCGATGTCGAACGGTTGCGCGGGTTTGATTGGGATGAGGGCAATATCCAAAAAAACAAACTCAAACACGGTCTCGATTTTTGGCTGATCGAAGAGATATTTTTCAACGAACCGTTACTCATCTATGAAGATAACGCTCATTCAGAGCAAGAGTGCCGATGTTATGCATTAGGTAAAACCGATGACGGACAATTGCTTTTTGTCGCCTTTACAGTGCGAGGACAAAACATTAGGGTGATTTCTGCGCGAGCAATGAGTAAAAAGGAGAGAAGCTACTATGAAAAAAATGCCTGAACTAAAAACCGAAGAAGAGATTGCGGCGTTTTGGGACGAACACGATTCGAGTGAGTATATCGACTGGGACAAAGCCAAACCGATGCGGCTTACAAAGTTGCAAAAGAGTGCGAAAACGATCTCGATCCGCATGCCTGTCGATATGATCGAAACGCTGAAAATTCAGGCGAATAAAAACGACATTCCCTATCAATCGTATCTTAAGATGCTGATTGCGGACGGATTAAAAGCACATGGATAAATTTTGATATAAAAATAGAATTTTATTAACTATAAAATAGTATAAGAAGATTGTAAATGACTCCAATACCTATCACTGACAACATGGACGTATTCGCCGAGAAGTTCGAGGGTATCGATCTCCACGGCAAAAAGATCACCAAAGCCGAATTCGATGACTGCACCTTTGTCTCCTGTGACTTCAGCGAAACCTTTTTTTCCTCCTGCAAATTCACCGAATGCCGTTTCGAAAACTGCAACCTGAGCCTCATGAAGCTGACGAATACCAAAATGAGCGACGTCGATTTCATCTCGTGCAAGATTATCGGGATAGACTGGACGATGGCGGATTGGAAGAGCCTGCTCAATGCCGATCCGATCCGCTTTCGCGAATGCATCCTCAACGACAGCAACTTTTTCGGTCTGAATCTGGAGGGGCTGGTGATGCGCGAATGCCGTGCCAAAGAGGTCGATTTTCGAAGCGGTACCTTTCAAAAAGCCGATTTTAGCCTGAGCGATTTCAAAGGGGCGCTGTTCTCCAACACCCATCTCGAAGAAGCGAACTTTACCGATGCTTCCAACACCTCTATCGATCTGCGCTCCAACCATCTCAAGGGAGCGATTTTTAGCCGCTACGAGGCGCTCTTTCTCCTCGAATCGATGGGGATCGTACTGGTCTAAAAAGACTCTTTATCGATGAGGCGGTATTCCCCCGCCTTTAAATCCTCTAGTTTCAGATCGCCGAAACTTGAACGGTGCAGGGCGGTGACGTGGTTTTCGACTGCCGCAAACATCCGCCGTACCTGATGGTATCGCCCCTCGACAATTTCGAGCCTCACATGGGTTGGGTCAATCACTTCGAGTTTGGCGGGGAGGCACGGGGTCTTTTCGCCGTTCAGCATCAGCGTCCCCGAAGCGAAGATGGCGCCTTCGTCTCCTTTGAGAGGGCGGTCCAACGTCGCTTCGTAGACTTTCGGTACTTTGTGTTTTGGGGAGGTGAGACGGTGCAGCAGCGCGCCGTCGTCTGTGAGGAGCAGTAAACCGCTCGTATCCTTGTCCAGCCGTCCGACAGTCGAGATTTTCGGATCGCGAAGCCGCCACCGTTCAGGTAACAGATCATAGACGAGGCGACCCTCTCCCTCATCATGGCTGCAGACCAGACCTGCGGGCTTGTGCATCAAAATCACCATCCCCTCCGGGGGATCGAGAGGTTCGCCCTCGTACAGAATTTCGTCATGAGCGACTTTGGTATCGCTTTTGAGATAGAGGTTGAGGGTATGGGTGATGATCCCCTCTCTCAACAGCATTGCGACCTCTTTGCGACTGCAGTAGCCCAGCGAGGAGAGGAGTTTGTCAAGGCGGATTTTAGATTTTGAATCTTGCACGAGATATTAAAAGAGTCTTAAAAAGGCTTTTAAATCAGTAAGTGCATCATGTTCAAAATTCCAAATAGGTTTTTTTATACTAGCTTCTTTTGTACAATTTATGTCTAAATGTCTTTTATCTTCTTTGGTACAACAATCATACCTGCCATAAATACTAATCCAAAATTTGTCAAACTCTTTATCCCGGATTTCTTTGCCGCGAGCATTAAGACAATCTCTCCATACATCTAAACAATCGGCATAAGGTGAATCTTTTGACTTTATAATTTTAAGGAGAGTTTCAAGTTCTCCAAATCCATCTACATTTGTGATGTAGCAGATAAAATCAAGATCAAGTTTATCACTTCTGACAGGTGTGTTAATATCTTTGATTTCAATAGTATTATCAAACTCTTTAACGACAGAGTTAATCATTGCTAACCGATTTTCTATACCTTCTTTATCTGCATCGATAACAATGCCGATTTTAGTGTAGTCATCAAATTTAATCTCTTCGAGACATTGTAAAAGTTTTGCTTCTGAAAGGCCGTTTAAGCATTCATAATCATCTATCTGACATATTGGCTGATTAACTTTTATGTCAATAGTCAAAGATTCACTTAATGCCTCAATAAAGTATTTGTCGTTATGACTCTCTACAATCAAAAGATTACTCACCTCTAAACTCTCCGTTATGAGATAGTGAATATTCTAATTGCTCTTTGTTTCGTTGTTTCACATTGATTTGACCAGTTTTTTTACTACGGTAAAATTCAATATAAGTACCATTGCTTTCATTATTTAATTTATTAAATGCTGCAATACACTCTTTAGAATGGGTTGTAATAAAGATTTGACAGTTTGCCATTCTGGAAGCTTCGAAGATGATTCTCCATAATTTTGGATAGTTGGTATAGTGTATACCATTTTCGATTTCATCGATAAATAAATAACCGTCTTGACTAGCCCATATTGCACAAAGAATCGCAATATATCGATTAATACCTTCACCTAATGAGGAAAGTAATACAGGTGTTGCTCGGTTTTTGAGTAAAAGTTTTAAAACCACATCTCTTTCTGTAACGATTTGTTTAAGAGCGATAATATTTTCATCAAATATACGAAGAGAGTCATTTAGAAAATCTTCTTTGTTTAGATTAACCAGTTTTCCATAGTAAATGGCTATTTCTCTTTCGATAGTAATATTCGAAGAAATAAAATTTATATTTACAATACTATTACTATCCCTTCTCATCATAGGTCGAACAATTCTCTCTAATGGCATGATCCGTGTTTGATTTTGATAAGTCAATTTTAATGCAGGTTCATGCATTACGGTAATGCTATCATCTTCAAGTAATAAATCATCTGCTATGGAATATTCTATAGTTCTACTCTCGTTATCGACTTTTTTAATAAATTCATCAAAATATGTAATATCAATTTTTTTTGCATCTGTAGTAATTGAAACAGTTTGATTGTTGTATGCTATATCAAATTCAAAAAAACGGCTATCCTCTCTCACATTACGCTGCCGTCTTCGTACAATTTTAGAAATATTAGCAGCTAAATCAAATGAGTCGCTTGAAGAAACACTAATTTCTAAGCCTTCCATAAAAGAAGTTTTACCAATATTATTTTTGCCACTGATAAGATTTACTCTTTGTAATCCCTCAACATGTAGCTGTTCAAAACATTTAAAATTAGTAAGGTCAACGGTATTAATCATAATGATTGTTCATCCTTCCCTTTAATTGGTTTAATAATATCGTAAATTATCTAAATTTTAGAGCTCTTCAATCTTCGCCTCGTATTCGGCTTCGATACGCGCTATCTCATCGTGAGCGATTTCGAGCCGCTCGAACAGCTCTTCGATCATCTTTTCATCCTCACCGACCTGCTTGGAGAGTTCGAGGAGCTTGGACGTCTCCCCTTGATTGGAATAGGTTGTTAGCAGTTCATGGGAGGTTTTGAGTTTTTCTTCGAGTTTCATGATTGTACTCTCGCAATGATCCGCCTCTTTTTTCAGCGGGCTGAGGAGTTTGGAACGCTCTTGGATCAATGCGGCGCGCTGCTGTTTGTTCTCTTTTTTATTGACGTTTGGGGTCACTTTGATCGGCTTTGGTGCATCGGTGATCTCTTCGTCCCATCCGATTTTCTCCAAAAACTCATCGTATCCGCCGTCGAAAAATTCCGCGTTCCCCTCGCGGAAAATAATGAGCTGATCGGCAAGCTCGCGTAAGAGCATTTCGGAGTGGGTGACGATGATGACGGAGCCTTCGAATCGCTTCAGGGCGTCGCAGAGCGAATCGATCGACTGCATATCGAGGTGGTTGGTCGGCTCATCGAGGAAGAGGAGATTGGCAGGTGTCGCGATGATTTTCCCCAGCATAACGCGGCTGCGCTCCCCACCAGAGAGGATAGAGATTTTTTTATCGGCATCGTCGCCGCTGAACATCATTGTTCCGCAGATACCGCGGATACGGACGTTTTGCAAGGTGTTGTCGGCGCTTTGGATCTCTTCGGTGATCGTGCGGTTTTTGTCGAGGCGATCGATGTTGGTCTGACCGAAGTGGGCGATGGCGGTGGAGGGGTGAGAGATGATCTCACCGTTGGGGGTCAAAACTCCTGCGAGGGTGTTGAGGAGGGTTGATTTTCCCTTACCGTTTTTCCCGATAATGGCGAGGCATTTTTTCGCCTCCAACGCAAACGAGAGCTTTTGGAACAGCAGTTCATCGCTAGTGTAACCGAAGGATAGCTCTTTGACCTGCATAATCACTTTGGCAGGGGTAGGCTTATAGGAGAACGAAAAAGAGAGATCCTTCTCCCCCTCCAGTGACTCCATTACCCCCATCTTGTCCAGCTCTTTTTGTTTGGACTGTGCCAGTGTCGCGGTGGAAGCGCGGGCTTTGTTGCGGGCGACGAAATCTTCCAACTCGGCACGCTTTTTATCGTGGTTGATTTTGGTCTTCTCATACAACTCGTCTTCACTTGCCATCATCTCGTAATATTTGTGGCTGTTCCCCTTGATGATACTGACACAGCGGCGGCGCAATCCCATCGTATGAGTCGTGACCGAGTCCATAAAATCGCGATCATGGGTAATGAGGATCACTTCCCCCTCGAATGCTCTGATAAACGACGCCAGCCAGCGTAGAGAGACGATGTCGAGATAGTTGGTCGGCTCATCGAGGAGCAGCAGATTCGGCTCGGTGACGAGGAGTTTGACGAGGTTGAGACGGATTTGATATCCCCCTGAGAAACTGAGGGGGTCTTTGTCCAAATCCTCTTGGGTAAATCCCAGACCGAAGAGGATTTTTTCGACGCGGTAGACTTCGTGCTCCATGTCGCCCTCTAGGACGGATGCACACTCTTCGCGGACGGTTTTATGGGTAAAATGGAGATGCTGGCGCAGCGTTCCGATGCGGTAGTTTTTCGGGATAATGATCTCTCCCGAATCATAAGGCTCTTCATCCAGAATGATTTTAAAGAGGGTCGATTTTCCCGTTCCGTTGCGTCCGACGAATCCGACTTTATTTCCGGCATTGAGTTTAAGAGAGAGGTTCTCAAAGAGAACCCGAGTGCCGTAGCTTTTGGTGAGGTTATTGATCTGAATCATAAAACGATATTTATCCCTCTATTTTATGAGGAAGTTTTCCAGGCATCGCCTCTTTGTTGGAGAGCATATCTTCCATTTGCCGTTTGACTTTGTCGTAACGAAACTGTTCTTTGAAGCCTTGGATTCGTCCTCCCGCTGCGTTCGGATGCCCGCCGCCGCCGACCCATTCGCCTGCCATAGCTGCGACATCGACCTGATCGTGTCCGCGCAGGCTCATCGTTCCCCGCGTACCGACATCGACAATGAAATCAAAATCACTAAATTCGGTCAAAAAGCCGTTTCCGATGATCGAGGTATTGCCCAAGCCGTAGCTTAAAAATCCTCTCCACCCTTTGTAATAGATGGTCATGGTAGAGCGTTTGGTTCCCAGAAGCGCTACGATATATTTGGTGGAGAGATTGTCGAGGGTATCGTCGACACCGTCTTTGAAAAACTCTTTTTTCATTTTATGAAGCGCTTCATCGAGAATGATGTTGGCGTTGGTGACGTCACGCATCTGTGCCGCCTGTTCAAGCATAGCGAGCTTGTAGGCACGGTCTTCGTCGGCAAACATGACACGGCTGAGCTCTTTGGCATCACTGATGAGGCGCATACACACTTTCCCGTATTCGAAGTCATCCTCTTCGTTTTGGTGCCACAAATCGACGGCATTAACCACTTTGACGAATGCTTCGAGCCATCCCCCCGCTCTCAGTCCGTAATGCTCCATCGCGTATTCATATACGATTTTCGTCGCGCAGCGCTCGGTATCGAGGAAATACCACGGATACTGTGCCGCCGTATCTTTCCCGCTGCCGTGGTGGTCGAGGAGGGTGATCGTGATATTCCATCCACCCTCATTGAGACGGTTGACTTCATTATTCAGCCATTTGGCTTCTTCGGGATAGAGGTTGAGATCGGTGATCAGGATAGTGGCGGTTTGTTTGCTTTTTTTGATCGTATCGATGATCTCTTCGAGGCGATCCATCACTTCGGCGCCGTAGTTGGCGTTGTAACTGAACATGGTATGGGACGTTTGCGCCATTACGAGCTGGCAGCTGTAGCCGTCGAGGTCAATGTGGGAGAGGTGGTAAAAAGTTTTGGTCATGGGTTTCCTATTTGGTATCTAAAGTGATGGAGCCGAGCACTTCGAATTTGGCATTCGAATCGATTTCGGCGTGAGAGAGGGTGACGATGTCGAGACTGAAACGTTCATAAATCTCAGCCAGCGGGCGGCGGAGTTTCGGGTCGACGATAACGATAATCGGCGAGATCCCTTTTTGGAGGAGTTCGGTCGCTTTTTGGCTCGTTGCTTGAATGAGTCCGTTGATCTCGCCGACATTGAGGAGGAGTTGGCGGGTTCCGTCACGCTCCTGGGATTTTTCCAGCATCATCTGTTCGCTCATCGTATCGAACGTCAGGAGTTTGATTACCCCGTCAGGACTGGTGTAGGCCTGCGTGATGATACGGGAGAGTTTGGCACGGACGTGTTCGGTAATGATGTCGACGCTTTTGGTGTATTCGGCGACATCGGCCATCGTCTCGAGGATCGTGATCATATCTTTAAGAGGGATACGCTCGTGCAAGAGGGCTTTGAATACCCGCTGGATAAGACCGATATTTGCCACTTTGAGAAGATCGTCGACGACAACCGGATAGTCGTTTTTGATTTTTTCGATGAGCGATTGGGTCTCTTGTCGGGTGAGAAGCTCTTCGGCGTGGCGTTTGATCAATTCGCTCATATGCGTCGAGATGACGGTTGCCGGGTCAACAACGGTATAGCCGTTGATAATGGCGTCTTCTTTCAGCTCCGGGACGATCCACAGCGCATCAAGGCCGAATGCCGGCTCTTTCGTCGGTTCCCCCTCGATCTCGCCCATCGCCATGCCGCTGTCCATCGCGAGGTAGCGATCCGGCTGGATCATACCGTCGCCGATATTGACCCCTTTGAGGAGAATTTCGTACTGGGTCGGTTTGAGGTGGAGATTATCGCGGATACGGACCTGCGGCATCAAAAAGCCGAAATCCGAAGCGATTTTACGGCGCATCGAGCGGATACGTTCGAGAAGATCGCCTCCTTGAGCGCTGTCAGCCAAACGGATAAGCTGATACCCGAGGGTAAGTTCGAGCATCTCGATTTTGAGGATATCTTCGAGGGCGGCCTCTTCCTCTTTGGCGATCTCTTCGTTCGTTTTCTTCCTTGGTGCGGCAGATGCAGCCCCCTCGGCTACCCCTGAGGCTCCGGCACTCGGCGAACCGTCTTTTTTCGCAACGGCGGGTGCGGAGGTGAGGACGAGTTCTCCCCTCTCATATTTATAGAGTGCGTATCCCAATCCGGCGAAAATAAGCCCGACAAAGCCCAGTGAGAGAGTCGGCAAACCCGGAACCAAAGCAAAAAGGAGCATGATGAATCCGACGATGATCATGACACGGGCATTTCCCATCAGCTGTTTGATACTGCCTTCGGCGAAGTTTCCGCCCGTATCGCTGGAACCGCGTGTAATCATAATACCCGTTGCGGTGGAGATGATCAGCGCCGGTACCTGCGCTACCAGACCGTCCCCGATTGTGAGGATCGTATAGGTTTGGGCACTGGTACCGACATCAAGGCCGAATTGAAAAATCCCGATCAGAAATCCGCCGATGACGTTGACCATCGTGATGATAATCCCCGCGACGGCATCCCCTTTGATAAATTTGCTCGACCCGTCCATCGCTCCGTAGAAATTGGCATCCTGCAAAATCTCCGCACGGCGCCGTTTGGCTTCGGGCTCGTCGATCAGTCCGCTGTTGAGATCGGCATCGATCGCCATCTGTTTTCCGGGCATCGCATCGAGGGTGAAGCGTGCTGCAACTTCGGCGACGCGGCCCGAACCTTTGGTGATAACCATAAAGTTGATCAAAACCAGGATAATAAAAACGATAACCCCGATAACGATGTTTCCGCCGACGACGAAGTTTCCGAAACTGGTGATGATATCGCTGACCGCTTCGGGCCCCTCGTGGCCGTGACTTAAAATCATCCGCGTCGTGGAGATATTAAGCGAGAGGCGAAAGAGGGTGATGACCAGCAAGAGTGTCGGAAAGGTCGTTAAATCGGTCGGTTTCGGGATGTAAAGCGATATCAGCAGGATAAGAACCGATATGGCGATGACGATTGCCAAAAGAAAATCGAGCATACTGCTCGGCATCGGGACGATAATAATCGCCAAAATCGCCATAACAAAAAAGACGACGCTGAGGTCACGGGAGGCAAAAAGTGCCGATAATACCGTTTTAACGTCGGGAGTTCTATTCTTTACTTTTGCCAAACATTACTCTTCTAAAATGGCTTCGAGGGTGAGGGTGCCTAAAAAGGCATCCACTTTTCCCTGCAATCGGTTTAGAAACGGCCATAATCCGCAACTCATCGCTTTATTGGAGGGGCAATCCTCCTGCGAGGGGGAACAGCTGAAGACCGCCGGGCTTTTCCCCTCGGCCGCCTCCATCACTTCCAGTACGGTGATTTCGCGGGAATGGCGGGCAAGTTCGAACCCTCCGTTTACCCCTTTATAAGAGTTGAGAATTCCCTGCCGTGCCAAAGACTGCAGAATCTTTGCCAAAAAGCTTTTGGAGATATCGAGCTCTTTGGAGAGGGTGTCCGCATCGAGGGGATGCCCCGCTTTGGCTAAAACGATCAGAGACAACAATGCGTATTCACTCGCTTTAGTCATTAGCATCTAAAACACCCTCCTGCAATAAAAAGGTTATTATAGCTAAAAATCATAAGAGGCTACTTGCAGAATTTTTTAGCGTAAAATGCGATTTTTTTCGCTATAATTCCGACCCTGCTTGAACGGATTGTCTTTCAAGTAAAATTAACTACCCATCAGGAGGCTATTATGGCTTTAGATACGGCGAACAAAACGCAAATTATCAAACAATACCAAAGAACTGAAGGTGATACAGGTTCAAGCGAAGTGCAAATCGCACTTCTTTCAACGCGTATCGCTGCTCTTACTGAGCACTTGAAAACATTCAAAAAAGACCACAGCTCACGTCTCGGTCTTTTGAAACTTGTCGGTCAACGCCGCCGTTTGATGCGTTATTTGAAACGTACAAACCGCGAAAGCTACAACAAATTGGTTGCTGATCTCGGTATCCGCGACAACATCTAATTCTTCTTCCCCGATCTTCGGGGATCTCCTCTCTTTACCCATATATTAAGCGCATGCTATCTTTTTAATAGCACTCTGTCTGTTTATTGTACAGCCGTTGTTTATCGCTTTAGTGTAAATTGTGTTATCCTTTGCCATCATCCAGTAGATTGCCTAAAGGAATCCGATGTCGCTCAAAGTCGTTCTCTCGCACAAAACCCATTATGCTTTCGATAAACCGATCAATCTTTCTCCCCATGTGATACGTCTCCGTCCCGCCCCTCACAGCCGTACTCCGATTGAGGCGTATTCGCTCAATATAAAGCCGGAAGATCATTTTATCAACTGGCAGCAAGATCCGTTCGGAAACTATCTGGCACGGATCGTTTTTCCGGAGAAGACGACGGAACTCTCTATCGATGTGGAGGTTTTGGCCGAATTGGTCAGTATCAACCCGTTTGATTTTTTCGTCGAAGAGTATGCGACCGATTTTCCGTTTAAATATAAAAAAGAGCTCAAAAAAGAGTTATCCCCCTATCTGGAGATTACCGAAGAGGGAAAAAAACTCAAAAAATTTCTCAAAACGCTCGATTTGACTCCCCGAAATATCAACGATTTCCTCGTCGACCTCAATATGTCGGTTCATAAATATCTCGACTACACAATCCGTATGGAACCGGGGGTGCAGAGCTGCGAAGTGACGCTGGGGAACAAGCTGGGTTCATGCCGCGATTTCGCGTGGCTCTTTGTGCAGGTATTGCGTCATTTGGGGCTTGCGGCACGGTTTGTTTCAGGGTATCTCGTTCAGCTCTCTGCCGATGTCGCCTCATTAGACGGGCCGAGCGGTCCTGCTGAGGATTTTACCGATCTGCATGCGTGGACGGAGGTTTATATCCCGGGTGCGGGATGGATCGGACTGGATGCGACGAGCGGATTGTTCGCCGCCGAGGGACATATACCGCTGGCATGTACCCCTAATCCTGAGAGTGCCGCTCCGGTCGAGGGGGGTATGGATAAGTGCGAGGTCGAATTTACTTACTCCAACACCGTCACGCGCGTTTTTGAATCTCCCCGTGTGACGAAACCTTACCGAGCCGAGCAGTGGGAAGCGATTGATAAACTGGGACATCAGGTAGATCAAGAGCTGGACCAAAACGATGTCCGTCTCACGATGGGGGGAGAACCGACGTTTGTCTCCATCGACGATATGGAATCGTCCGAATGGAATACGGAAGCCGACGGTCCCCATAAGCGTTCCCTCGCGAATGTCCTCTCCCGCCGTCTTTTAAAATCGTTCGGGAAAGGGGGATTACTCCACCATGCGCAGGGCAAATGGTATCCGGGCGAACCGCTTCCTCGATGGATGAGCACGATTATCTGGCGCAAAGACGGTCAAGCGATATGGAATAACCCCGAGCTGCTGGCGAGTCTGGATCAGACGTTCGATTACACTCCCGAAGATGCACGGAAATTTTTAGCCAAGCTTTGTCTGAATCTGGGGATCAGCGATCAAAACATTCACGATGCCTATAACGATCCTCTCGTCGCATTGCTCCAAGAGTCATTACTCCCCGTTGACGTCGATCCCCATAAAGCGACACTGAAAGATTCGTTGGAACGGCGCGCATTGGCGGAGAACCTCTCCAGCGGCATCGACAAGCCTGCCGGATTCGTCCTTCCGCTGAATTGGGGGACGACCCGCTGGGTAACGTGCCGATGGGAATTTCGACGTGCTCAGCTTTTTCTCGCACCGGGAACCTCTCCGGTAGGCTTGCGTCTGCCGCTCGATTCGCTGACCCATAAACCGCAGGTGGAGTTGGAGCAGAGTTTCGAACCCGATCTATTTGCCGCTTTCCCCTCACTGGGGGAATATCACAGTGCGGTAAAAGCACGTGCGGCGAAGGTGAAAAAAACGACGAAAAAAACACCGGATTATGAGGTATTCGTCCGGACGGCTCTGAGTGTCGAGATACGCGAATCCAAACTCTTTATTTTCCTCCCTCCGATCACCGATACCGAAGCGTTTTTAGACCTGATCGCCTCGATCGAAGAGACGGCTGAAGCGCTGAAAATGGCGGTGATGATCGAAGGGTATGAACCTCCGAACGATTTGCGTCTCGAGAAGATGCGGGTCACTCCGGACCCGGGGGTCATCGAGGTCAATATCCATCCGACCTCAAGCTGGGAAGAGCTTACGGGTGTCATCGATACCCTCTATGAAGATGCCCATTTTTCCCGTCTGGGGACGCTCAAATTTATGCAAGACGGCAAGCAAAGCGGAACGGGGGGAGGAAACCACGTCACGATCGGAGGGATCACTCCGAGTGACAGTCCGCTGCTGCGCCGTCCCGAACTTTTGCGCTCGCTTATTACGTTCTGGCAGCACCATCCGAGTCTGTCGTATCTGTTCTCGGGGCAGTTTATCGGACCGACTTCGCAGGCTCCCCGTGTCGATGAGGGGCGGTTGGAAAACCTGTATGAACTCGAGATCGCGTTTAACCAAATCCCGGAAGAGGGAGAGGTTCCGTTTTGGCTCACCGACCGGCTGTTTCGCCATATGCTCACCGATTTGACGGGGAACACCCACCGAAGCGAGTTTTGTATCGATAAACTCTACTCCCCCGACTCTTCCACGGGGAGACTCGGAATTTTGGAACTGAGAGGGTTTGAGATGCCGCCGCACGCCCAGATGTCGCTGGTGCAGATGCTGTTGATCCGTACCCTCGTGTCGCTCTTTTGGAAGAAACCGTACAAACATAAACTGGTTCGCTGGGGGACGCAGCTGCACGATAAATTTCTGATCGAACATTACGTTCGCGATGACATCCGCGACATCGTCGCATTTTTGCGTGCGGAGGGGTACGGGTTTGAGAACGACTGGTTCGATCCGTTTTTCGAGTTCCGTTTCCCGTTGTACGGAATGAGTACGATCGAGGGGATACATTGTGAACTGCGCGGCGGGATCGAACCGTGGAACGTGCTTGGGGAAGAGTCAAGTTCTCAGGGGACGGCACGATACGTCGATTCTTCAGTTGAGAGAGTACAGATCAAGCTCAACGATTTCGTCAGCGAACGCTATGTACTAACGTGTAACGGCGTGCGGGTCCCTCTCGTCTCGACGGGGGTGGAAGGGGAATATGTCGCCGGAGTGCGGTATCGTGCATGGCAGCCGTGGTCGGCGCTCCATCCGACGATCGGGGTCGATACGCCGCTCGTGTTTGATATCGTCGATACGTGGAACCGCCGCTCGATGGGAGGATTTACCTATTTTATCGCCCATCCTGGAGGCCGTGCCTACGATACGTTCCCGGTCAATACCCTCGAAGCGCAATCGCGCCGTATCAGCCGCTTCTGGGGATTCGGACACACTCAAGGGGAGATCGAAGAGGTGCATGAACCGCTTATCCGTTCCCAAGAGTCGGGAGAAGAGACTGCTTCGCGTGTTGTCCGAAATCACCCTCAGAAAAAAGTGTTCGCGTATCAAGAACTCCCGGGATCGCTGGAATATCCGCATACCCTCGATTTGCGCCGAAAATGGAGTCCTAATGCACAATAGGGTAAAATCCGCTACACACTTAAGTAAAAGGTAATCTGACTTGGACTCTATCTTTGAACGCTATTCCCAAAGTTCATCGTACGATGAGATGTTTGACGCGGAAAAAAATATTCGCCCTCATTGGGAAAAACTGAAATCGAATCTCGAACGGATCGGTTTGGAACAGTTGCTTCTCAAGCAAAAAGAGATCGATTGGCGGTTGGAAGACAACGGAGTTACCTACAACGTTTACAATGATCCCGGCGGATTTAACCGCCCGTGGAAACTCGATCCGATCCCTATGATTATCGAAGAGGAGCAATGGAACCTGGTGGAAGAGGGGCTTAAACAGCGTTGTCGACTCTTTAATCTGCTGCTGCAGGATATCTACGGCGGACAAAAAGCGATTCAAGACGGGATTATCCCGATGGAAGTGATCTACGCTCACGGCGGTTTTATGCGTGAAATGCACGGGATGAAAATGCCGTTGACGATCTATGCCGCCGATATGGCGCGCGGGCCTGACGGAAAAATATGGGTGGTCAATGACCGTACCCAAGCCCCTTCGGGTTTGGGATACTCGATCGAAAACCGTCTTACGATGAACGGGGCGATGAGCGATATGTTTGAGGGAGTTTCGGTCAAACGGCTGTACGATTTTTTCGAAACGTTCAAATCGATTTTTCAAGCAGAGGGGTCAGGACGGCACAGTGAAATGCTTAACGTTCTCCTATCGCCCGGGCCGCACAATGAAACCTATTTCGAACATGCCTATTTGAGCTCTTTTTTAGGGCTTACTTTGGTTCAGGGGCAGGATCTGCTGGCTAAAAACGGGGCTGTCTGGCTCAAAAGTCTTAAAGGGCTCCGCCGGGTCGATACGATTTTGCGCCGTGTGGATGAGAGCTACTGTGATCCCTTAGAACTGCGTCAGGATTCGCAGCTCGGTGTCGCCGGATTGGTTCAGTCGATCAGAGCGGGGGGAGTAGAGATGCTAAATCCGCTGGGGAGCGGTGTACTGGAAAATCTAGGGCTTAATCCGTTTATGTCCCATTTGGCACGCTACTTTTTGGATGAAGAGCTTATATTGCCTCAAATCGCCACATGGTGGTGCGGGCAGAGCAATGAAAAAGAGTTCGTTTTGGATAATTTGGAGGGTCTTATCATCAAAACGATCGATCGGCTGGGGGAAAAACATACCTATATCGGAAAACAGCTCAGTAAAAAAGATCTGAAATCTCTCCGTCAGGAGATTTTGGAGCAACCGCACCGCTATGTCGGTCAAGAGGAGGTGGAGTTTGCAAGCTGCCCGACCCTCGTAAAAGAGTCGATTGAACCTCGAAAAGCGGTTATCCGCGCCTATACGATTGTTCAGAATGATCGCTATACGGTAATGCCGGGAGCTTTGGTCAGGGTCGGGGCGGGGAATGACTCTCTGGTCGTATCCAACCAATTCGGAGGAAGCAGTAAAGATTTATGGGTTTTGGGAGAGTCTCAAAGTATCCCTCCGGTCCCGCTGTTTCACTCCAAAACGGCAGCGGAAAATTCGTTGGAAAATATCCCGAGCCTTCGTGCGGAGAATCTTTTTTGGCTGGGGCGTTATCTTATGCGCTCCATCATTACGGCACGGATGATCCGTACAACGCTCAAATACATGACAAACGCTTCACGATACGATCAAGTCTCCAACCATCAAACCTTGGAAATGCTTACAAAAGCGCTTACCCATGTGACGATGACCTATCCGGGGTTCTTAGACGAAAATAACGCACTTCCGGCGTTTGATGAGATCGCTTCGGTGAGCTTTAATACGGACAGGGTGGGCAGTCTGGCACAAATCATCATGATGCTTTCCAATGCCAACACCTATGCCAAGAGTATTTTGCCGCTCGAAGCGTCCCGTATATATGAACGGATGAACCGTGAATGGAGCCAGTTTTGTTCCGAAGCGACGGCGAACCCGAGATTGATGATTCATAATCTTGATCAACTGCTGATGCAGCTGATGGCCTATAAAGAGCTGATCCAAGAGTCTTTATTTGTCGATCAGGGGTCATTACTGTACGAGATCGGAGCCCGGATCGAGCGTTCTCAGCTTCTCATCTCCAAAGCGCGGGCGTTGCTTACCCCCGCCCATGACGAGCTTAGCGAATATGAAATTTTAGAGACGCTGCTCAGTACGTGCGAAAGTCTCAATGCGTACCGTGCACGGTATCGTTCATCGTATGAGATGCGAAACATTATCGAGTTTTTGCTCCTCGATATTAATTTCCCCAAATCGCTGATCAGTGAGGTTGAAGGATTGATGAAAATCCTCCCTCAACTGCCGAAATTTAAAAATGCCACCTATCTCAGCCGCTATGAAGAGCCTATTTTTGAAGTCTTTTCAATGCTGCGGCTCAGTAAAATCGACACCCTTTGTTCGCTAGGCGCTAATGAATACATCCGCAGCGAACTCGATTCGCTCCTCTCCGAACTCTCAGCCAAGCTGCTGTTGGCCTCTTCGGAGTTGTCTAAAACCTATTTTGCCCATTATGACGAGTAACCGATGATTTATACCGTTTATCACAGCACCCGATTTATCTATCAGCACGAGGTCGGTTTCAGCCATAACCTAATCCGCCTTCAGCCGCGAAATACCGCTATCCAGAAAGTGCTCAATTTTGATCTCACGATCGAGCCGATCGCGGCAGAGATTGAGGGGTACGACGATTTTTTCGGAAACCATCTGCATCATCTGCTCGTACGCGAGCCGCATACCGTTTTGAGCGTCGCGGCCCAATCGAGGGTAGAAATCGACTTTAACGCGATTGAGCGGCTTCAGGAAAATCGTCAGAGAGCCGCTTCGCTCACCTATGCGCAGGCGCAGGAGCGGATGATGTTTCTTACCCCTGAGATTATCGAAGCCAAACAGTTCGCGCTCAAAAGTCCGCTGCTCCCTATCGCCTCCGCAGAGATTTTGCAGTATGTTCTGCACTCCATCAATCCGGAACGCTCTTTGTATGAGGGAATCATGGAGTTTATGGAGCGGATATATAAGGATTTTTCGTTTGTAAGCGGTTTTAGCGATCTTAGTACTCCGGTTGAGCGGGTATTCGCCGAAAAAAAAGGGGTCTGTCAGGATTTTGCCCATTTTGCCCTTACCGCGTTGCGGGGAGCGGGGTTGTGTGTCCGTTATATGAGCGGCTACATTGAGACTAATCCTCACGAGAGATCGGAAAAACTATTCGGTTCCGATGCGTCTCATGCATGGATCGGGGTATTTTTCCCCGGATTCGGATGGTTCGAATTTGACCCGACCAATAATTTGGTTCCGATCGATCAGCATATTCTTTTGGGATACGGCCGCGACTACAGTGATATCTCCCCGATGCAGGGGGTCGTCGTCGGAAGCGGTTCGAGTCATTTAGCGGTGATGGTGGATGTCTCCAGAGAGTAGATTTTTCTAAATTGTATTTTTTTTAAGCAACCCTTGTGATGAGTTTAGGATATGATTGAATAAGTCCTAATTTTCAAGGGGTATTGATGCTCGAGCCCGTATGTCCTGAATTACAAAAGTTTTATGATATTTTTGATCAAGTCGATCAAAGCAAAGTTTCTGAGTTTAAAGAGTTTTTAGAAGCCAATGCGGTCAATTTCAATCTTTTCAAAGACGGAACGTTTATTGAACGATCTTTTCCTTTCGACATGATCCCCCGAATCATCCCTAAAGCGGAATTTAATGATTTGGAAGCGGGGATTATTCAGCGCGTCAAAGCCCTCAACGCTTTTTTAAATGACATTTACAACGATCAAGAAATTGTCAAAGACGGTGTCGTGCCGCGTGAGTATGTCGATTCGGCGAAGGCATTTTTGCCTGAATTTATGGGTGTCAATCCCCCCAAAGGGATTCGAACCCATATCAGCGGTATCGATTTGGTTAAAGACGCGGTGAGCGGTAAGTGGGTGATTCTCGAAGATAATCTTCGCGTCCCCAGCGGAGTGAGTTATCCGCTCACTATCCGCCGTGCGTTTCGCCACACCTATCCGGAATTCTTTGAATCGATGAAAATCAGCAAAATCAAACATTACGGCGATGAACTCAAAGCGGCGATGGATTACGTCAATACGGGGGGACTCAATGTCGTCCTCACCCCGGGGCGCTATAACTCCGCCTATTACGAACACAGCTACTTGGCCAAAATTACCGGAGCGACGCTCGCGACCGGGGATGATTTAATCGTTCAAAACGATGAAGTCTTCTTATGCTCGTACGACGGAGAACGCCAGCGTGTCGGAGCGATCTATCGGCGGCTGGATGACGATTTCCTCGATCCCGAAGAGTTCGAACCCGACACCCTTATCGGGGTAAAAGGGATTACGCGCGCCTACCGGGCCGGAAACATCGCCATTATGAACAGCATCGGCAACGGTGTCGCGGATGACAAGGGGATTTATTACTTCGTTCCCCAAATGGTCAAATATTATTTGGATGAGGAACCGATCCTCTCAAACGCCCCGACGTATCTTCCTTATTATGAAAAAGACCGTGAATACGTTTTGGCGAATATCGACAAACTCGTCATCAAAGACGTTGCGGAAGCGGGAGGGTATGGCGTATTGTTCGGGAACCGTTTAACGAGCGAAAAACGCGCTGAAATTATCGAGATGATTTTGGCGGAACCGCGCCGATGGATCGCACAGGAGGTGATCGAGTTTTACGATCTGCCGTGTATGATGGAAGAGGGGATCGTCCCCCGCAAAGCCGATCTGCGCGCCTATGTTATCCATGGGGAAAAAGTAACCGTCAGTATGGGGGGATTGACCCGCTATGCGATGGAAGAGGGGAACTATTTGGTCAATTCGTCCCAAGGGGGCGGCTTTAAAGATACATGGGTGGTGGAATTATGATTATCAACGGGATGGCTATTTCGGTAAATACCGCTCAGCGGCTCTATTGGTTCGGGCGGTACGTTCAGCGTGCCGAGACGATGCTGAGAGAGCTGGTCAACGCCTATGATTATATTATCGATCGGGACTTTGAGGAGGGGCATAAACTCTATACCAAACTGGGTGTTGAAATCGAATATAAAAATGCGCTCGATTTTCTCCAACAAGGGGTATACGGAACCTACGGCGGAAGTATCGAACAGATTATCGGCTGGGCCAGAGAAAATGCGATCGAGACGCGCCATTTGCTCGATGAGAGAGGATTTGCCACCCTCAATAAAATTTATAATCAATTGGTTGAGCGGCGAGAGCGTGCGGTAAGTCCGGCCAATCTCGAAGAGATCATTGATAACTGCAGTTTGATTTTGGGGATATTTTCGACCGAGCTGGATCGCACACGCGCTTACCAATTGATCCGTTTCGGACAACAGATCGAGAGATTTGACCTCATTTTACGCCTTTACGGAGAGATCGAGATGGTGACGGCCGATATCGATGTCATCAATACGATTGCGCGGCAGTTGAACCGAAATTACCGTCCGATTAATGTGACAACGTCCGACATCTCGAAATTTTTGGTATTTCTCAACGGCGTAGTTGACCGGGTGATCCAAAAAGATACCTGCGCTTCGGTATCGATCCAGATACAATCATGACGGGGGCGGTATGGGTGTTATAGAAGAGGTTTTCTCGATCGATCTTCCCGTAGGGGAGCAGTTTCGGATACAGCGGTGCCGATATACCCCCGAAGAGGGCGAAACGTCCAAGCGCATCTCTATCGTCAGCGGTATCCACGGGGACGAGCTGGAAGGGCAGTACGTCTGCTTTTTGCTCGGTGAGTGGCTGCGTGAGCATCCGGACAAGATCAAAGCGACGATTGATATCTATCCCGCCATCAACTCGTTGGGACTCGACAGCATCACCCGCTCGGTTCCTTTTTACGATGTCGATTTGAACCGCATTTTTCCCGGAAGCAAAAACGATTTTCTCCCCGCACAGATCGCCGATGGGGTGATTAATGCGATGAAGGGGTCGGAGATTGCGATCGATATCCACTCGTCCAATGTCTTTCTACGCGAAATACCGCAGGTGCGCATCGCCAAATCTCAGGAAAAAACCCTCGTCCCGCTCGCCAATAAGCTGAACATCGATTTTGTCTGGGTACACGATGCGGTCACGGTTCTGGAGTCGACCTTTGCCCATGCGATGAATACGCTGGGGACGAAAACCCTTGTCGTCGAGATGGGGGTCGGTATGCGTTTAGGCAAGGCGTACGGACATCAGCTGCTGGACGGTATTTTAAATCTGATGGCGGAAGAGGGGTTCTTGGCGATAGAACCGCTGAATGTCCGGTTTCCGATTCAGTCGCACGTCGGGGAAGTAGCCTATCTGAACGCTTCGCAGCCTGGGCTGTTCGTCCCCTCCATCGAACATTGTCAGATGATCGAGAAAGGTTCCGTCGTAGGGACAATCGTCGACCCGCTCAGCGGCGCAACGCTCGATGAGGTGATCGCTCCGATCGGAGGGATACTCTTTACGCTCAGGGCCTATCCTATCGTTTATGAGGGATCCTTGGTCGGACGCATATTTGGAGAAAACGGATGAAACGGCTCGAAATACTCAATTTTAAATCTCCCAACCGCGCTCCGCTCAAAGTCGATGGGTTTTTGTTCGGTGAGGAATCGGACGGCCCTTCTATCGCGATTGTGGGAGCGATGAGCGGAGACCATATCAATCAGCTCTATGTCGCCTCCCGTTTGGTCGATTATCTCCGCCAAAAAGAGGAAGAGGGGAAGATACTCGGCAAAATTCTGGTGATACCGGCGGTCAATACCTACGCTCTGAATATGGGAGAGACGTTTTGGCCGCTCGATAAAACCGACATCAATATGATGTTCCCCGGCTATGCGCAGGGCGAGACGACACAGCGGATTGCCGCAAAGCTGTTTCAATCCCTTCAGGGGTTCGATTACGGCATTATCTTGGAGGGGCGCCGGGATCAGGGGATGTGCCTCCCCTACGTCAAAATCATCAAAAGCGGCTATGAGGATATCGAATCGGCGCGGGATTTGGGGATGCGTTTTATCCATTATCGTCCTTACAGCCCGATCGAGACGGTAATGCTCCAGTATAACTGGCAGCTGTGGGAGACCAAAGCCCTCTCTATCGTATTTGGCAAAAACGGTGCGATCAATAATGCTACCAGCAGTGAAGTTCACGGGGCGCTGGTGCGTTTGATGGCGAAGCGCGGGATACTGGATCTGCCGGTATTTGAGGGATATTCGAGCAATATCATACAGCCCGAGGATATCACGGTGCTAAAGGCTTCGCGTGCAGGCATTTTTGATTCTGTGGTCTCCTGCGGTGCGACGGTGGAGAAAGGGGATATTTTGGGGCGTATTACCGATGCGCTCAGCGGTGAAAAGCTGGAGAAAATCGTAGCGCCGATCGACGGGGTGTTAACGTGCCAGTATGCCAGCCCCCTTATTTTTCAAAATTCAATCGCTTTTCGGATCGCTTCGGTCGAAAAATAAGAAAAAGGGCGGATGCCCTTAAATGTCGTGGTGGTAATGATCCAAAATCCGCGTATACTCTTCATACACTTGTTTCGGAGTAAGCGACGTTTTATACATTCGGAGGATCTGACGTGTAAATTCGATAGGATATTCGATCGTCAATCCTTTGTTTTGTGCATAAATTTTAGCTAATGTAGCGTACATACCCTCATAAATTTCGGGCTCTTCAGCTTTCAGGCGGTCCAGATTTTCTTGTGCTTGAATAAGTTTGGCATCGTTAAATTCGCCCCGTTCATTGATCGTTTTGCGGACTTCGACATACTCTTTGAGGCTTTTTCGGTTGAGAACGTAATCGGTAAACGTTTCGATGAGTGACATTTCTTGTCCTTTATTCGTTTTAATAATTCTACGACTTAAGTATAGCAACAGTATAGCAATTAAAAACCTTTTATATCAAACGCCGAAAATCTTCTTTGCCCGCTCCAAATCTTCTAGCGTATCGATCCCGAATCCGGCACTCGCCACTTTGATCATCGAGATTTTTTTGCCGTGGTAGAGGGCGCGTAACTGTTCGAGCTTTTCGATATCTTCGAGGGGTGCTTCGCCCAGCGCACAGAAATCATGGAGCGATTTTTTCGTAAATCCGTAAATCCCGATATGTCCGAAATAGTTCGCTTCCCCGCTGCGGTTGAACGGGATGGGTGAGCGTGAAAAATAGATCGCGTTATGATCGACGTCGGTGATGACCTTGACGAGGTTCGGATCCTGTGCCGATTCGGTATTGATCGCGTTGTAGCAGCTTGCCATAATAAACGGGGCGTTTTGCTTTTTCAGTTCGTTCAGACGCTCTATCAGCAGTTCAAGCACTTCGGTTTCGATAAACGGCTCGTCGGCTTGGACGTTGATGATGAGTTCGTCATCCGGTACGTCGATGATCTGGGCGCATTCGTTGATACGGTCGGTTCCGCTTTTGTGGGTGGTGGAAGTGAGGCGTGCTTCGACGCCGTGCGCGGCGCAGATCTCTAAAATTTTCTCATCGTCACATGCGACGACGACGCGGTCGATCCCCTCGACCCGTTTGGCGGTGCGGATCACCATCGGCAATCCGCCGATATCGGCGAGCACTTTTTCGGGAAAACGGGTAGAAGCGAGGCGGGCAGGGATAATAATCATAGTTAAACCTATAGAGAGATATAATTGCCTAAATAATAACGCAAAGAGACGTAAATGCTCCTTTATCAACCCGACGGCGGCTACTGTTACAATAGCGATTCGATACTGCTGTACGGGTTTATCTCCCGTTTTGCCCCGAAGGGAAAAATGCTCGATGTCGGAACGGGATGCGGGATCGTCGGATTGCTGGTAGCGCGCGATTTTAAAGAGGTCATGCTGGAGGGGAGTGAAAAACAGAGCCTCTATGCCGAGTTTGCCCGCCGCAACGCGCAGATCAACGGCATCGGCTATACGCTGCATGAGGGGGACTTTTTGGAACTCGGCTCTCACGGCAGCTATGACTGGATCGTCTCCAATCCCCCGTTTTACCATGAGGGCTCGGCGCGCTCTGAGAATCCGATTCTCCATCAGGCACGCTATAATATCCATCTCCCCATCGATGCGTTTGTCACCAAGATTTCGAAACTTCTGAAATCTTCGGGCGAAGCGGCGATTTGTTACGACGCGCGTCAGTTCGCTGAACTTTGCAGTGCGTTTGAGAGTAGAGGATTAAGAGTCGTTGAGGTACAATTCGTCCATTCCAAAGCGGACCGTCCCAGTATCCTGGTGATGATCCATGTCAAAAAAAACAGCAAATCGGCGCTTACCGTCTTGCCTCCGTTAATAACGTTTGAGGAAGAGGGGAAGTATACTCCGGCCGTGCAGGCCATCTACGACAAAGCAAAGGCGCACAGTATCAAATGTCTGATTTCATGACACAAGAAGGTTTCAGCTACGTGTTCGACCCCTCTGCGTGCGCCGCGTGCGGCGGAAACTGCTGCACCGGTGAGAGCGGAAGTATTTTTGTCTCCGTCACCGAAATTGCCGCCATCGCAAAGCTTTTGGAAATGGATGAGGGGGAATTCCGCCGTACCTATCTTCGCAAAGAGGGGTTTCGCTTTTCGCTCAAAGAGCGCCTCGTGAACGGTTCGTACGACTGCGCGTTTTTTGACCGTTCACAAAACGGATGTAGTATTTACGAAGCCAGACCGCTGCAGTGCCGAACCTTTCCCTTTTGGGATTATTTTCGGCACCGTATCGATGAGCTAAAAGCCGAGTGTCCGGGGATAATCCATGACTAGATATCTACTGCCTTTTATTGTAACGGGATGCGTACTCAGTGCCGCACCGATGAGCGTGAGAAATACGCAAGCATTGGAAGATACCCTTTCCCTCTACGCACTGGATGCTCAAATGCACCAAAAATACCACCGATCTTCCGGTTTTTTTACAGAACTTTACAAACAGACCTCCAAAAAAGAGTACCTTTACCAATCGTTTAAGATGCTGGAACAGGCCAACGATATCAAAGGACTGTCCAAACAGGTTGCCGCGGCCCTTGCCGTATCGCCTGAGGATGAGATATTAAAACGCTTTGAGATCATCGCGCTGCTCAAAGAGGGGAATTTCGGCGAAGCGTCCCAAAAATCTCTTGTTCTGAGTGAAAAGAGCAAGGAGTCGGCGAATTACCTTCTGTATGCCGAAGCCCGTTTGAAGCTCGCCGATTATGCGGGATCGGTGGAAGCGCTCAAAAAAGCGTATGCCCTCAATTATGACGAAACGACGGCTGAGAGGATCGCATTGATCCAATATACGCAATTGGGTGAAAAAAACGAAGCGATCGACTTTTTGAAAGCGCATATCGGAACCCACGGCAACTCTCAAATCCTCGGCAAACGGTTGGGAAGTCTGTATGCCGACAGAGGCGATTTGGACGATGCAGCACAGATGTACGAGCAGACCTATGAGGCGTTCCAAGACCCTTCATCCGCTGACGATGCACTCAAAATTTACCTCTACCAGCAAAATTTTTCCAAAATGACGGCATTGTTGGAAAAATCCCACACCAACGATCCCCTTTTGCTCGATATCTATGTCAAAATCAAATCGTTTGATAAAGCTTCAACCCTTGCGCAAAAGCTGTATGAACGCGAAGACAATCCACTCTATTTGGCCCAAAGCGCCGTTTTCAAATACGAAGGCTCAAGCGACCGTAACGATCCGGCGATGCTCGCAAGCGTGGTCGAGGGGCTGAAAAAAGCCAACAAAGACTTGGAAGAACCGCTCTATTTGAACTATCTGGGGTATTTGATGATCGATCATGATCTCAATGTAACCGAGGGGATGGGGTACGTCCGCCGAGCCCTCGAAAAACAGCCCGATTCGCCGTTTTATCTCGATTCCCTCGCCTGGGGAAATTATAAACTGGGCGAGTGTGCGGAAGCGCTGCGGCTGATCAAACAGGTCGAGTCGATGATCGGCAGTGACGAAGAAGAGGTCAGAGATCATCTCAAAGCGATTGAAAAGTGTAAACCAAAGGAGAAAAATTAATGATTTTAGATGAGATCATCAAAAAAACAAAAGAAGATTTAAAAGAGCGCGAAGCGGCGTTCAGCATGGAATGGCTGGGACGCTCTTTGGCATTTAACGCCCGTGCGCCGCGCGACGTGCGCCCCTATCTGACCTCGACTCCGCAGGAGCCGTACCGTATCATTTCCGAAGTGAAAAAAGCTTCTCCGTCCAAAGGGGTGATCCGTGAAGATTTCGATCCCGTAGCGATTGCGCAGGCGTATGAGCGCGGCGGTGCGAATGCGATCTCTATTTTGACCGAGCCCCACTTTTTCCAGGGGAATCTCGATTATCTCGCCGAAATCCGACGCTATGTCAGCATTCCCCTTTTGCGCAAAGATTTTATCGTCTCCAAATATCAGCTTCTCGAAGCGCTCGTATACGGAGCCGATTTCGTACTCCTGATCGCCGCGGCGCTCTCTACGAGCGAACTCAAAGAGCTTCTCAACTATACCCGCCATCTGGGGATGGAGGCGTTAGTCGAGATTCACGATAAATCCGAACTCACCAAAGCGATTACGGCGGGTGCGGATATTATCGGTATCAACCACCGCAACCTGCAGACGTTCGATATGAACATGAATCTCAGCTACGATCTCATCCCGTTGATCCCGAACGGAAAGATCATTGTCGCCGAGAGCGGCATTTACGAACACGGGCAGTTAGAAGATCTGAACAAAGCGGGAGTCGATGCGTTTTTGGTCGGTGAGTCTTTGATGCGTCAAGAAGATGTGGAATCGGCACTGAAAACTTTGAAAAACGGATGAAATCAACGATTAAAACCATT
>Ga0265297_10001078_pt1 | contig 67876 bp, 65 predicted proteins | sample Munlanlwell13791_FD_192502 | JGI IMG/M metagenome (GOLD analysis project Ga0265297, IMG submission 192502) | Leachate microbial communities from a municipal landfill in Southern Ontario, Canada - Leachate well 137-91 | ecosystem: Engineered > Solid waste > Landfill > Unclassified | place... | reverse complement strand
GATCCTCCGGAAGAAAATGCCGGGGATGAATGAGCAGGTTTTTAATTTCCCTCCCATCCGATTGGAGCGTGTGTTATCCTCCGTGCCGCCGGGTGGATACCATGTGCCCGCGGCGGTCAAATTAAATAGGAACGATGCTAGTAGTCCTCCTGAAGATAGGGTATAATTCGTCCCCATGCAAATTCAAGAAAATCCCGTACACCATGAACCCTGTTGTTCTTTGGGGACCTCCTCCGAGGCCCAGAGCGTGGGCTCTGCCAAGGCGGGTCCTCACAAATACAAACGCCTCTGCCTCTTTCTAATCAAGCCCTCCAAATATGATGATGAAGGTTATGTAATCCGCTACTGGAAGGGTGTTTTACCGAGTAATACGCTTTCCTGCCTGAACGGTCTTAGTGAAGACGTTCGCCGACGCGGGGTTTTGGGCAAAAACCTGGAGTGGGAGATTTCGCTCATTGATGACACGGTCCAGGGGATTCCTTATAAAAAGATTATAAGGGAAAATCACCGGGCTGGGACTAAGACCGTGATCTGCCTGGCCGGGGTCCAATCCAATCAGGTGCCGCGTGCCGCGGACATTGCGATGAAATTCCGAAAAGCGGGGATCGATGTTCTGATGGGCGGGTTCCATGTGAGTGGCGTGATGGCAACCCTGCCCGATCTTTCCCCGGAACTTGTGATACTCCGTAACGCAGGCGTGAGTCTTTCGGCGGGCGAAGCCGAAGGAGGGCGCTGGGAACAGATGTTGAGTGATGCAATGCACGGCCGTCTCAAACCCGTTTATAATTTTTTGAATGATCTCCCGGATATTTCCAAAGCCCCGTTCCCGCGCATCAATCCCAAACATCAAAAACATTATGCGCTTCAGCATTTCGGAACGCTCGATTGCGGCCGCGGATGTCCCTTTGGGTGCAGTTTCTGCACCGTTATCAATGTCCAGGGGCGCAAAATGCGGTTTCGCGACGTCGAGCTTCTGATCAAAACGGTCCGCGAAGGCTATCGCAGTCACCAGATCTCCCATTATTTTTTCACGGATGACAACTTTTGCCGCCACAAGAACTGGGAAACGATCCTGGACCGGTTGATCGGACTGAAAGAAAAAGAGGGGATCCCGTTCCATTTTATGATGCAGCTGGACACCCAGGCCCATACGGTGCCGAATTTCGTGGAAAAAGCCGCCCGGGCCGGATGCCGGCAGGTTTTTATCGGGATGGAAAGTCTGAACCAGGAGAATCTCAAGGCCGCGAAGAAGAACCAGAACGACATCGAGGATTTCAAAAAACTGGTGGATTCTTTTCATGAGGTGGGGATCGTTTGCCACTTGGCTTATATCATCGGGTTCCCTTTAGACACGCAGGAATCGGTTAAACAGGACATCGAAAAGTTGATGTCGTTTGGCGCGGGACAGGCGTCGTTTTTCATGATGACGCCGCTTCCCGGCGCCATGGATTATAAAAACGCCCTCGCGAAGGGAATGCTGCTGGACGCGGACCTTAATAATTATGATACGTTCCATGAAACCCATCGCCATCCTCGGATGAAACCGGGAGAATGGCTTGCCGCGTATGAAGCGGCCTGGAAAACATTCTATAGTACGGAGAACATGAAGAAGATCCTGTATCGGGACCTTAAAGGCGATAATTACTGGGGCATTTTTTCGAACTTTATGTGGTATAAAAATTCCATCGACGTGGAAGGCGGGCATCCGATGATCAGCGGTTTTTTCCGGTTGAAGGAACGTCTGGAACGCCGGCCGGGTTATCCGATCGAAAGCCGTTGGGTCTATTTCAAGCGGAGATTTTGGGATACCCTGCTCAGCACAAAAGGCCGGTGGAAGCTGGCGCTCGAGCTTGAAGAGGTTTGGCTTGCAACGCGTCGCCGCGGTCCTCTTGAGCAAAAAGTGATTTCCGAAATCGCGCGACTGACCCAGTGCGCGAAAGAATGGCGGAACCTCCGGACTTCGGAGCTTTTGAACCTTTATCAGAAAGCCGCCACAGCGCTTGAGAAAAAAAATATTTACCGGTTCCGGATTCCGTCTCGGTTCCAGATCTGGATGAACAAACAGAACCTTTTTTCACTCCGGCTGACTTTTACACGCGAACCTCTCCAAAGATTTTGGGATAATGTCCGGGTCTCCTGGAACCGGGGGGAGCTGCTGCGGATCAATTATATCCATATTTTTCTTGTGACGATCGAAGAGTCGGTCTTGTTCGTCCGGTTCATTCTTTCTATTTTGATCTCCGGGATCTTTTTAAGAAAACACTAAGATGCGCTCGTCTCTACAACCACTTGCATGAGAAAAAGCACAAACCGACCGTGAAAGTCTATCTCATCAATCCCCGTTTTCAGCCGACAATATGGTCCTTTGAGGGACTCCAGCCGCTCACCGGGACTCGCTTTTCTACCACGCCCCTCGGTCTAGCCACTGTTGCCGCTCTCACGCCCAGGCCTTGGGAAGTCGAAATTGCCGATGAGAATGTTGAGGACATCAATTTTGAAAATCCTGCGGACCTGATCGCAATCAGTGCCTTCAATGTTCAGTATCACCGGGCGCTTGAGATCATCGAGAAATTCAGAAAGCTCGGCAAGAAAGTTGCCGTCGGCGGGCCCTATAACAGCCTTTTTCCGGAAGCATTCGAGGGGAAGTGCGATTACCGGATCGTCGGTGAAGCTGAAGAAATATGGCCCGAATTCCTCCGCGATTTTGAGCAGGGAACACCCCGGGAACTTTATAGGGCTACCGGCAAAGTCGATGTCCGGAAAAGTCCGGTCCCACGCTATGACCTTATCCGGGGCGATCGGTACAACATGTTCTCGCTCCAGACGAGCCGGGGTTGTCCGTTCAATTGCGAATTCTGTGACATTATCGTGATGGACGGACGTGTGCCGCGCACAAAAACCGTCGAACAAGTACTTGTCGAGGTTGATCATTGTGTGAAGCAAGGCGCCCATTATATTGTTTTTGGTGACGCGAACTTCATCGGCAATATCTCATTCGCTCGGGAGCTTCTCAAAGGCCTGGCAGATTATTCGAAAAAAAATGGTTATCCCATAGAATTCTCCTGTGAATTGACGATCAATGTGGCGCATCATCCGGATCTTCTGGAGCTGTTTCAGGCCGCGAATTTTTATTCGCTTTTTGTCGGGATCGAAACGCCTCGGCGCGCGAGTCTTGTAGAGTCAGGAAAGTTGCAAAACACGCGCGAAAATGTCCTGGAGGATATCAAACGCATTCACTCTTATCACATCACGGTCGTAGCCGGGATGATCGTGGGGTTCGACGCGGATGACAAAAAGATATTCAAAGAACATTATGATTTTCTGCAGGAACTTGGAATTCCGTTCACGACCTGCGGAACGCTCATGGCGCTCCCTAACACACCTTTGATGAAACGGCTTAAAGTGGAGGGCCGTCTCTTGGACCTGGAATGGGCTGAGATGAACGGACACGGTTCTTCCGATTGCAACTTCGTCCCGAAGAACATGACGCTCAAAGAACTTCATCAAGGTTACAACTGGCTGAGCCGATGCCTTTACCGCTATGATAGCTACGGGGACCGGCTGGTAACGGCCCTGAACCGTTTCAGAAATCTCAACCCGGAGCACAAGCGGGCGTCCCTGGATTTCAAATTTACTTATCTTCTATTCAAACTTTTGGCCTATTATCTCCTGACCTTTGACCTTGAACGCATGAAATTTTTTGCCGGCACCTTTTGGCGCGTTGCCAAAGGCGGCCCGTTCTCTGTGAGTAAATGGCTGGAATTTTTCCGTTGGATTGCGACGCACCGGGCTTTTCGCAAGTACGTGACTGAAACCCAGGGAGTCCCTGAAGGACAGGATCCGAAGAAACCGCCCTTTGAAGAAGCCGGAGATTTTGAGGACCCGAAAATGAAATCGACCCAAATTGACCGATCTCCCGCGGCGGTAGCGTCATCATGATGAAGATAACAAGCAAGATTCCTCTCGACAAGCGAGTATGGCCCGGCGTTGTACTTCTGGGTATTCTCATGATCCTGGAACGGGCCTGGCACATTCCGTATGCGGCCCCGGCGCTTGCCTTTCTTCTTGTTGCACATCTCCTTTTTTTCAGGGATCCACAACGGGAGCCGCCAAGAGAGCAGGGGCTCCTTGCGCCTGCGGATGGGACGGTGGTCAAGGTCGACGAGATTTTTGAGGACCGGTTTCTCCGTGAACAGGCGGTGCGTATTCGGATTTTTCTTTCGATTTTTGATGTGCATACCACGCGCGCACCTTTGGCCGGCGTCATCAAATATCAAAATTATGTGAAAGGAAAATTTCTGAACGCACTGCGCAAGGACGCTTTTGACCACAATGAATCCAACTGGATCGGGATCGAGAACCGCGCGCGGCGGATTCTGTTGCGTCAGTTGACTGGCGCAGTCGCGCGGCGCATCTATTCCGACGTAGCGCTCGGACAGGTGATGGGGCGCGGGGAAAAACTCGGCATAATTTGCTACGGTTCCGGAGTCGAGGTCTGTATCCCTAAGAGGATGTTTCAGGCGAATGTTCGGGTCGGACAGCATGTCGTCGGAGGGGCGACGATCCTCGGAGCATGGAACGAGGAGGACTAAGAAGATGAAAAAGCGTTTTTATTTTACGAGCGCCGCTTTTCCCAACATGATCACGATGCTCAATCTTGTGGCAGGTTTTTTTTCGATCCTGATGAGCGTCCAGGAAAAGTATGAATATGCTGTCTGGCTTGTTTTCCTCGCCCTCATCCTCGATTCCCTGGATGGTCATGTGGCCCGGATTTTCGGGAATGAAACGGAATTTGGGCGCGAACTGGATTCATTGGCCGATGCGATTTCCTTTGTTGTGGCACCCTGCATGCTTGTTTACAAGGCTTTTTTTCAGAATTCCCCCATGGCGCTTCTTCTGGTCATCATGTTCTACCTGTGCGCCGGCGTCTTCCGCCTGGCACGGTTCAACGTCAACCCGACCCATGGAGGATGTTTTGAAGGACTTCCAACGCCGGCCGCGGCCCTGACGCTTATGATGACGATGCTGGCTTTTCACAAAAACCTGTGGACTGATCGGTCATTTTCCTTGATCAGTGTAGTGTTCCTGATGACAGCACTTGGTTTTCTCATGGTGAGTGATATTCCGTATCCGAAGGTTTCGGCCATCAAGTTTCGTTCTTGGCGGACCCTGTTTGTTGTGAAGGTGGTCACATTTTTTGCGGTATTTTTCTATCTCAACATCGAAAGTGCTATCGCCTCGATCTTTTTGACGTTTATTGTGCTTTCCCCGTTCTACTGTGTATCCTTCCACAAGGCTTCAGAAGAGGATGTCCCTGACGGGGGAGGGTGCGCCTGATGTCGCTGGGGATCCTCGTCGGTTTTTTGGCCTCCTGTTTCGGATGGCAGATCGATCTGATTGCGGTTCAACGCGGGCTCAAGCGGGGGCGAACAGCGGCTTTTTTAGTGGGCTGTGGGGCAATCCTGGCGGATATGATATTTCTTTCGGTCGGTTTTACGGGCACCCAGCCTCTCCTGGACCACCCGGAGTGGTGGAGGATTATCAGGTGGGTCGGGATTGGGGTGATCTTAGCGTTGGCAGTGCGTGGTTTTTGGGGTCACGGCAAATCCCACAACCAGATCGAGGAAGTCAGCAAAAGGAATCCGACAAAAAACTTTCTCGTCGGATTTTTGGTGGTTATCACGAATCCCGTGATTTTTCTGATGTGGGTGGGAGTTGTAGGCTTTATCAGAGCCCATTTTCCCGAGGCGCGTGAGCCGTGGTTCAAGGAGTTCTTCCTCGGGGGCTTCCTGATCGGCGCCATGCTTTGGTTTGTTCCGCTTGCGTTTATTTTTTTAAAGAGATTAAATCGTTGGAGTGAGAAAAATCACTCCTTTATTTCCCGGCTTTCCTCCGGGACGCTCGTCCTAGTGGCCCTTTATCTGATTTTTTTTGAAAAATTCAGGTTTTCCTGACGTTGTTGACCCTTGAGGGCTGCTTGACGTTCCAGAAAAGCAGTCGAGGCCCTTTAGAAAGGATCGAAAAAACGCCTGTTGCCAGGCTACCGTCCTTTTGGTATATTATCAGCCGTTCCTCGGCCGGTTTTCTTGAGCATCTAGAATGGTTTTAGCGCTGCTGTTGTCTGTCTTTCTTTGTTTATAGTTTTTTTATTCATAAGCTAGCGTGTAGAAGTAAAAATATCATTTTTCTACGCGGGAATGATCTTAAAAAAGGACCGGACTGATGACCTTGTCGCCTCGAAAGAAAACTCAGGCAGCAAAAAAAGAATCTCCCAAAACGAAGCATAGCGTTATCTCTGTAGGAAAAACAGCGACCGTACCAGTCGCACCAACTCCAAAACGGGTCCCCGTCATAAGACGATCTGCCTCGGTTCTTTCCCAAAAGCAGTCCCTTAAGCCCATTCCTGAGAATGTGATCATGTCTCCCAAGGTTGGGGTGCAGGCTTATCGAGAAATGCCGCGCGAACTTCCGGACAACTACGGCGACAATCAGATCTATCTTCTCGTCCGCGATCCTCACTGGATCTATGCCTACTGGGAGGTTCAGGAAGGCCACCAGCGGCACCATCTTGCGAAGCTCGGCGGAAACTGGGAGAGTGTTGTTTCCGTTCTTCGTGTTTATGACACCACGGACGAAGGGAAGGCCCCCTCTTTTTCTGATATCGTGCTCCAGAACATGAGCAAGTGCTGGTACATTAAGACCCAGCCGAACCACAGCTATTTTGTCGAGATAGGGCTTCTGCATCGTGACGGCCGTTTCATCTGTCTTGCCCGCTCCAATGACGTGACCACGCCGAGGTCCGGGATGTCCGAGATCATTGATGATCAGTGGATGTCGATTGATTTTGACAAGATGTATGCCCTTTCGGGTGGATTCCAGGTCGGAAAAAGTTCTGCCGAGCTTCAAAAGCTCATGGAAGAGCGTCTCAAGAGCGCGATCACGTCAGGTTCCGGGGCCGGAGCCGTTTCCAGCCTTTCCAGTCCGGTCAGGGTCAAGCGACGCGGCTTCCATTTCTGGCTTGAGTGTGAACTTATCATCTACGGCGGCACAGAACCCGATGCCAAGGTCACCATGCAGGGAAGACCCGTTCAGCTCCGGCCCGATGGTACTTTCACGCTTCGCTACGGGCTTCCGGACGGGAAATTTGTCTTTGATTGTCACGCTGAATCTTCGGACGGCGTCGAAGAAAGAGTGATTACCCCGATTGTGAATCGCAACACAGAAAGGCCCGCGCCTGTCATCAAGACAGGAAAGCACCCCTAACTATGGAAAAAGGTTTTCTTTCCATAGTGCTCCACGCGCATCTGCCATTCATCCGCCATCCTGAACACGAGTATTTCTTGGAAGAGGCTTGGCTTTACGAGGCCATCACCGAGACCTACATTCCGCTCATCCATATGTTCGAAGGTTTGGAGCGGGACCATGTTCCTTGGCGACTCACGATGTCTTTGACGCCTTCGCTTATGTCTATGCTGCAGGACGAGCTTTTGCAGGACCGTTATCTGCGGCATCTGGACAAGATGATCGAGTTGGCCAATAAAGAAATCGAGCGCACGCGTTTCCAGCCCGAGTTCCATGAAACCGCACTCCATTATTATTGGGAATTCACGCGTGCGAAGGACACGTTTGTGAACCGTTATCACAGGAATCTTACGCAGGCCTTCCGGAAATTCCAGGATCACGGACATCTTGAGATCGTCACCTGTGCTGCGACACACGGATTCCTTCCCCTGATCAGCCGTAATGAAGGGACCGTCCGTGGTCAGATCAAGACCGCGGCGGAACTCTATGAGAAAGTGCTCGGTCGTCGTCCGATCGGCATTTGGCTTCCCGAGTGCGGTTATTACCCGGGCATCGATAAATACCTCAAAGAACAGGGCATCCGTTATTTTCTGACCGATACCCACGGCATTCTTCACGCCTCACCGCGTCCGAAGTATGGGGTCTTCGCGCCGATTTTCTGCCCGAGCGGGGTGGCCGCATTCGGCCGTGACGTGGAATCTTCCAAACAAGTCTGGTCGGCCATTGAAGGATATCCGGGTGATCCGGATTACCGCGAATTCTATCGCGACATCGGTTTTGAACTGGATTTCGAGTATATCCGTCCTTATATTTCTCCCGACGGTTTGCGCGTCAACACCGGTATCAAATATCACCGCATCACGGGCAACACCGAAGAGAAACAACCGTATGTGCGCGGTTGGGCCATGCAAAAGGCCGCGAGCCATGCCGCAAATTTCATGTTCAATCGCGAAAAGCAAGTCGAATACCTTTATGATTTTATGGGCCGGAAGCCCCTTATCGTGGCCCCTTATGATGCGGAACTTTACGGACACTGGTGGTATGAAGGCCCGGAGTTCCTGAATTTTTTTGTTCGCAAGACTGCCTTCGATCAGAAGATGTTTTGCTTGATCGCGCCGTCGGATTATTTCAAGGAGTATCCCGTCAATCAGATTTCCACACCATGCTTCTCGAGCTGGGGCTGGAAAGGGTACAGCGAGACCTGGCTTTCCGGCGCAAACGACTGGATTTACCGCCATCTTCACAAGGCTTCTTTGCGCATGAGCGAAATAGCCCAGAAATTCCGCGGACAGAACGGGACCGTTGGCCGGGCGCTCAAGCAGGCCGCGCGCGAACTTTTTCTTGCACAATCAAGCGATTGGGCTTTTATCATGCACACGGGCACGGTAGTGCCCTACGCGGTGAAGCGGACGAAAGAACATCTTCTCAATTTCACGAGGATTTATGACGATCTTATGAATAACCGTCTTGATGAAGGCTGGCTCAGGGAGCTGGAAGGGAAGGACAACATCTTTCCGGATGTGGATCACGAAGTTTTTTAAGGGTTCTTTTTTACATCATCTTAAATCAGAGAGGAAATGAACATGCAGGAACAGTATTACGGGATCGGCGAAACGGCGGGAAAGATTTACAAAACGTTGGAACAAAAAGGAGAAATGACCCTGGCGAAGCTCCTCAGGGAGGTCGGGACGGATGAGGCCCTTTTCAACCAGGCTATCGGCTGGCTTGCCCGTGAGAATAATATCAACTTCGGAAAGATCGGTAAGATTGTTAAAGTGTCCCTCCTGAAAGGCTAGGCCTTTAAAGAGAAACACGCACGTTTTCCAAGGCGTGAGGCGGCAGCACCGCCCCGCGCCTTTTTTTCGCCTCACATCTTAATCAACTAACACCTGTGTCGCTTTGCAATTAGGCGGTTCGTACCATTCCCACGGCATAAACTTCTGATTTCGCCATGACCTTTCTAGTTGCCCCATCGTTAGAGTCCTATTTATAGCAATAAATAGCACCGCATAATCCAAAATCCAAGGATTTTTTTACCAGCCGCTTTGCTATTGCCCGAAGAGATGTTATATTTTTCACGTACCTTTATTAAGTGACTTTTAATCCGTTTGCAGAGGGAGTCCACGCGGAATGAATTTTAGATTCTTAAGATTTGTTGCGGGCGTTGTTCTGTTCGCTTTTATGGTAACCAGCATGGATCCCGTTACCTGCGCGAGCGCGTCCATACCGCAAGGTATTGGCATGCAGGCGGAATTACCGGTCTCGCCGTTCGAGATGTTCGAGGTTCCAGCCGAGTTCGGTCAAATAACGGATATGATCACCGGCAATCCTTCTGCTCCTGCGTTCATCCACATCCAGTCCGCGCATGGAAGTTACGAGGCTGAAAAAAACATCGAAAAACTCCTCGGCTATATCGAGAAAAATTCTTCCGTTCGTCTCATGCTTCTTGAAGGCGCGGCCAACAAACTTCAACCCGAACTTTTCCGTATTTTTTCCGATCATCCGGACTTCAACCGCAAAGTTACGGACAAACTCATGCAGGAAGGTTATCTCACCGGGCCGGAGAATTTTCTGATCAATCAGGGATCGTACGGGGTACGGAGTGCGGAGTACGACGAGAAAGCTTTTAACGCCGTACGCCGTACGCAAAACACCGTACTGACGGAGGCGTTCGGTATCGAAGATCTTGAAGCGTACAAAAAAGACCGCAATGCGTTCATTGCTGTCGTAAAAAAAGAAAAAACCGCGGAAAGACTCTTGGGATCCCTGCGTGCCGCAATTGACAAACGCTTTGCCGCAAAAGTAAATAAGGAGTTTTTGAATCTTGTCCGCCAGGAAGAGGCATTCGGCGTCGGGACAGTCTCGTTTGAGGGCTGGCTCAAGATTCTTGGTGAGGCAAGCAAGAGACATCTTAAAATAGATCTCTCAGACGCCTTTTACCAGGGTCAATACCCTTTTCTTATCCGTTATTTCCGTTTGCAGGTGATCGGTTCCAGGATCGACCGTGAAAAAGCACGCCAGGAAATCAAATCCTTTTTGAAAGAACTCGCTCAGCGCAAGATTTCCGAGGAGATTCTCGGAAATTTCAAAACCATACTGCAATTACCCGAAATAGATCTTCTGAAAAATGTCGGTCGTACCACAGACGGCTACTCTATCCTGCGCCGCGCATTCGATCTTGCTTTTGAAAGACTTCCCAAGGATTTTTCCATGACCCCGTGGCCAAACTGGACCCTGTACGCTCAATACATCATTCTGATGCAGGAAATGGAGGGCAAAGGTCTTCATGAAGAGGCCGCCCGCCTGAAAGATAAGATCCAAACAGCTTTGGCCAAGACTGCGGATGAAAAAGAATACCTCGTGGTTGCACGCAAGCTCTGCTTACTGAGGCGGCTGTTTTCCTTGGAGCTCACGCGTGCTGAATATGAAGAACTGAAGACTCAACGGGACTCGCAGATCGGGACTCGTACCTCGCAAGGAACCAAAACGAGTCTCGAGTCCCTAGTCCCTAATCCCGAAGCGAAGGGGTTATTCGTGGCAGCTATGACGTTTTATCAAACGGCCATTGTTCGTGAACAACACATGTTCGCTAACGCCCTTGCACGAATGGAAAAACAGAAACAAAATCGCGCCGTGATCGTAACTGGTGGATTTCATGCAGACGGTCTTAAGAAACTCGCGGCTTCAAAAAGCTGTTCTTATCTTCAAATCACTCCGCGTATTAACGAAGTCTCAAAGCGCGATCACGAGATCTATCTTCGTTCGATCTTTGGCTTCTTCGACTCTGCTCAGGCCAAGGTCCGCGATCTTGAAACTTCCCAGATGAATAAAGTGCCGGGGCTGGATCGTCCGGCGATGCAGCATGTTTTGGGGGAAAAGGGTGCTGAAGCTGTTGCCCGTGCGGAACTCCGGATTATTCGTGACATGATCAATTCTGAAGATGTTTCGATCCGTCCGGCTCTGATAGCCAGCGCGTCGATTTTTTTGGCTGCCCGTGCGGAAATGAGGCAGAAAAAATCTGATGAGCAGGTACAGGGGGATGCCTTTTCTCTCTTGCGGCCCAATCTCCGGGAAATTTTCATTGAGATGAACAAGTTTAATAAAGAAAAATATCAGTTGTTGAAAAAGCAGCATCGTGTCCAGAAGGAAATTTATGAGCAACAAACATCTGGGGCGGATGATCCGAGGGAAAAAGAAAAGTTAAAGAAAGCGGCGGATTTTTCGTATCAACTTTCCAACCTGGCCGCAGCATTTATAAATGTATTTGAACAAATAACTAAACTTTACCAAGCCGCCGAGGAGATTATAGGGATTGAACCTGCCGAGAAACTCGAAAAAGAAAAAATGAAAAGCATTAATGCCATAGCGGGCAATATTGCAAAACTTTTACAGACAAAAGTTGATTATGAACGTCAAGAAAAGGAACTTTTGAAGCAAAAACAAGATCTTTGGAATAATAAGCCCGGATCTGCAATTCATACCACAGCACAGAAAATACAAACCCCTGTTGCTGAAAAAGGAACCACAGAACGCCCTGAGTTTCGTCAGCCGGAAGTTGATCGGCAAAAAAAACAAGCTGTTTTTAGTGATCAGTCTTCAGTTTCCAGCTCGGGTTCCCCGGCTTTGGCCAAAGACCATGGATGGATCGCGTCGTTTAAAGTAGTGATTACATCTATGATTATTGCGGCAGTGATGGGTTTTTCATCGGTCTTCACCCGTGCCCTTGAACCAAGCTATTTTATTTCCACAGATGGCGCGCTTTTCTCCAATGTCGAGATGGTTGAAAATTTCAGCACGCTTCCCGGACTGACAGGGCAAAATTTCGACTTAAGCCAAATAGCAAAAGATGCCGTCTGGATGTACGCGCCCTCGAATCATGATTTTGCAATAGGGGCCAGGCAGGAAGGCTCTGAGATCGTGTTTATGGTTGCGTATTTAAAAACCGGCACATCCGAGATCGTAATAATCGAAATCGATCGGATACCGGATACGTGGAGCCTCCAAAACGTTGCGGATATTTCTCCGGACGGAACAACACTCTTTTGGGGAGTCAAGGATGCGGATGGCGTGTACATAACCCATATACTAAACACATCCGGTCAAGCCTTTGAGTTCAGGGATGTCATGCTTCGTTCCCTTAGTTTCAAAGGAGCGGTCGCAACAGCCGCCTTTCAAATCAATGGAGTTTTGCGAACCCTAACATTTAATTTCCATTCGTTCGAGGTATTTTCAAACACTCCGGAAGGCGGGATGATCACGCCTTCAAATCCTGATTTTGCGATCGGGGCTGTGTTAGTACCCGGAAATCGCGATGTCGCTTCCGTGGTATTGTTTCAAATAAGCACAGGTTGGTTTTATGAGTTCGGACAGATACCAAGTTCCTGGAGTCTTCAGGGCATTTCGGATCTTTATATCTCGGGAGAAATTGCGGCAGCTGTTCTTGGAATCAGAGATGAGAACGGTGTCAATACAACCTATGTCATCAATGCCTTTGGGTCGCTATCATTCAATGGATTTATTCGATCCATCAATTTTAGCGGGCAGACAGCGGTTATTATTGCCCGACAAGACAATGGGTTTACGAAGACCGTTACGGTCGATTTGAAAACCCTGCAAATCCGCTCAACAATTTTTGATGTTCCTCCAGGTTGGAAAGCCGCACCTTCGAATCCTGATGGTTTCGCGATCGGGAAGGTGACGGTGGGCTCTGAAGAGATGTTGGTAGCTTTGGACCGGACAACAGGGGAACTGATCAAGATTGCGACAATACCGGAGGGGTCAAGCGCCCAAAGTTTTTCAGACATTCTCTCGGACGGGACCATCGTCATTTACGGGATCGGAGACACGATCTATGTTCAGAAACTTCGTGATGCCTCAAGCCGGGTCACGTTTAGCGGGAACGTTCAGTATGTGGAATTAAATGGGCAAACTTTGGCCGTCAGGGCGTTGCATAACAACGCATTTTGGAAAACCGTAACGGTTAATTTGAATTCGCTGCAGATCATTTCAACACTTTTTGATGTTCCTTCCGGTTGGATCGCCGCGCCTTCCAATCCCAATGGTTTTGCGATCGGGGAAATGGCCTCGGGTTCCCAGAAAACACTGACAGCTTTGGCTCGGGACACGGGCGAATTGATTCCGATCGCGGTAATACCCAGCGGCTCAAGCGCCCAAAGTTTTTCAGATATTTCCTCCGATGGGACCCTCGTTGTCTACGGGATTGGGAACAATGGTTACGTGCAAAAGCTCAGGACCTCTTCAAGCCGGGCGGTGTTTATCGGAAATATCCAGTCCGATAGTTTTAGTGACCAGACTGCGGCTGTCAGGGTTTTGCATTACAATAAGTATCCAAAGACCGTGACGGTGAACCAAAATACGATGCAAATTACTTCAGAAATCTTTGATAACATTCGTGACGAATTGATGGTAAAAAGCCTGAAATATTTTGTGGTCGGCACCGGGATCGATACCCAATGGCATTTTCCTTACGACAATTTAAGTGCAAGCGGATATGTCAAAGCTTATTACACACAGCCTACCCTTATTGGTTTTTATTTGCGAATATTGGGAAATGTAGCTCTCGGGAAGACGGCGAATGGAATGACACAAGCTGAGGTCTTTGCCGAGATCAATACGGTTTTGACGAATTTGAGATATTGCCAGACAACATTTGGCTGGAAGGGACTTATTCCCTGGCTCAATCTGGGTTCAACAATGACGCCACGCACCAGCGAGATTGGTATCGGAGACAATCTCAATTTAAGTAAGAGCCTGGGAGTGTTGATCGGGACACTCGAAAGCGCCGGGGATCTGGGCGCAGAGGGGGTTACGGCTATCGCGAACGCAAAAGCTTTTCTTGCCGCCCAGGAAGAAGGATATAAAGCTTCCGTGGATCCCGCAAACGGACTTTTTTACGGTACTTATAACAAGACAACAGGCAGCTTCTCAACTTATTACCATCTCGACCGGGTTGCGAATGAATTTTTTGAGGCCACCGTTTTTGCGGTGGCCCAATTTGGTGTTCCGGATACTGTTTGTCTTAACCAAATGCTTGTGACCGCAAACTACACTACCCAGGACGGACAAACGATCGAAACCTTGGCGCCGTGGGATGGATCGGGGCACCAGGTGCTCTTGTCGATCAGCGAGAAGTCTAACACAAGAAAGGCTTTCACTTCCAGCGCTTCTGGATATCAGGGAGGGCGCTGGTCGATCAGCGAGAACCGTTATCCCGGATTTCAAACTGCACACTACAATTTCATGGTCATTCAAACACTCTATGCTTCTCAATATCGTCTTCCGGGGGCTCCTTCGGCAGGTTCGACGGCCGACGGCGACTACGAAGGGAAAATGGGAATTCCACAGATTGCCGAGAGAACCATAAGATCAGGCCCTCTGGACAACGAAATCAATGGGAATAACGGACTCACTTATGCGTGGATAGCGGGGATGAATGTGGCTCCCGAGGTTACTGAGGTTGTTTCAGAGTGGCTGGGGAGTATTAATAGTCAAATACCTGGAATAAACGGCACCTTGGGATTCTACGACTCTGCGAGATCGAAGACAAAAATCAACAAATGGTATTATGGAATTGATGTTGCATCTTCGGCCATGGAAGATGATTCCGCGAATTTCAGAGCTTACCTGGTGAATCGCGGGATGACGGAAAAGTATGATCAGATCTACGAAGTTTTCGATGAAACACTTAGACATATTACCCGTACTCCGATACCCTTTGCTCATCCTCCGGTTTTTCCAGACTATTCGTTATCGGTCTTTGACGACGAAACGAGCGAAGGCCGGGTGGGCAGTGACTTCCCAAATCCTCAGTCGAAACCTTCCGGCGTGAAATTCCAGGGCACCACTACCGCGCCTGGCGGGCATTACTGGAAGTTTTCCTCCTACGATGCCAGGGCAAATCGTTTGTCTATCTCTTACTCGACGGGAACCTTGCCGGTCGGTCTTCGGGTTGAACTAAAGAAAAACGGTGTGGTTGTTTACAGCGGACCGGCGATCCCTGCCGGAAATGGGATGAATTTCAAATATGCTGAAATCAATCTTCCCAATGATCCGGCGCTTAACGGTGTTGACGAAGCAGCCCTTGTCGCAGATTCTGCCGGCACCTTTAATTTTGCCATTCACTTGATCAACTTTCAGCATTTTCCTTCGGTTTCTCTGGCCAAGGAGGCTCTAAAGCCTGGTGTTGTCAAGAAAGGGGTCGCGAAGCTTGCGTCGGATTTGCAATCTACTGTGGCTCAACCAGTCCCGACGTTTCAACCTGCACCGCCTCAGCAGTCGTCTATTTCCGAAAAATTCTGGCCGACACCTTCCAACGCGGTTGCGAGCCGCGCTGAATTAAGGACTGCCGTCGAAATAACGAACAGGATTTTATCGATCGTTTTTTCAGGTTCTCCGGCGTATGCAGCCGAAACCGAGCCGCAACTTTTCCCCAAAACGCTTCCGGCGGCACTGGCCGTTCCGAAAACTCTTAGCAAATGGCCGGCATTCAACAAGATCATCAGCCGTCTCGCGACGGCTTCTACGGAGCGTATGGTCATTGACCAGCGGCAGGGCATTCCGGATGCGGCAAGCGTTCTGCCTCTGATAACTTTGGCGCTTTATAATTCGAAAGTGAGCGTGGTACAAGCCTTGATCGCGGATACCCAGGATGTGGCCGCTTTTGTCAAAAAGATCGCGGCATTAAGCCCCAATGGTAAACTACCTCAGAATTTCAAGGTGCAGGGATTTGCGAACGAGAATGAGTTCATCGTGGAATTTGCAGAGTTCTATAACAGTTCCGTTCCGTCCGGAAGGTCGGTGGCGCTTGTGACAGACCGCGCTGATTCCATGGTGACACATAAGATCGGCGTTCGTAAAAAACTTCTAAGCGTTTTGGGCGACACTGACTCGCTCAAACAGACTGCCTCCGCGCTTCTCGCTGCGGACAAACTCCTCGACGAGTCGGTTTGGTCGATGGGCTATCATTTTGTGGCGGCCGGAAAACTTGGCGGGTTCGATGTGCTGATGATCGAGCTGGCGGGCTATCTCGCGGCGCAAAAGGCCATGGCTGCAGCGGCATAAACGGGCCGCTTTTTTCTCCCAATCATCCTCTTTTTCTTCCTTTAATTTTGTTCTCGAAAACCTTGGAACGATTATGGAGTTTAAAACCGTTCTCGGCCCAATGGGAGCAAAATTTTCTTCTCGTTGTAATGCGGTTTTGGGTTGCTTGGGAAAACCGGCCCTTACTTATCGCGCAATCTCCATTTTCGTTTAAGATTCACTGGAATTTTCTTCAAAAAAAGCCATAATGACACACTATGTCTTACCGGTTTATCTGCGATCATTGTGGAAAAAAATTTGAACTGGAGGTTCCCAAAGCCAAAGAATGTCCCTTCTGTTTTTGGAGCTCGTCCGTTAAGCGAGAGGACGAATGGATTCCTGAGAAAAAGGGTGCTTCCCGTTCTTTCAAAGAAACTGCATCGAAGTCAGATCGCAAAGTTTCTTCCGGGAATTTAAGGTATCTCTTTCGCATATTGCTCTTCTGCGCCATTCTCGCCGCAGTCGGATTTCTGGCGCGCAAAGCCCACAAGATATTTACTTCGTCTTCTTCCCAAAGTTGGAGAACTTTTTCAATTAAGCCGCAAAATGATAACAAACAGGTCGAGAAGGTGATGACGGATCCGTTGATGTTGCTTTCCTTGAAGGAAAAAGAGATGCTCTTCCGTGAAGCGACGATCCCGGCAGACCGGGCGCCGGACCCGGGCGAGCAAAAGATCCTTGACCGGTCCGTCTCATTTCAGACGGGATGGACTGAAAAATTGCCTTCCGCGATGTGGACGCTCGAGCAATACCAAAAAATGATCGCGGATCAGGAAACTTCCTATAAAATGCCTTTTGCAAGAAGCTATAAGAAAAAACTCGAGGAGTTATTTAAGACCAAATACCTTGCAGCTGCAGATGCGTTCGCGAAGGGGGATGTATTGGCGGCCCGAAATCTCTGGGTGGAATCTTTAGCGTTTCCTCTCTATTCCAAAGATCTGAAAAAACACCGCGCCGTTGCGCTTACCATGCTCCGGACTTTCATCAATGACACTCTTTCAAAAGTAAGCGCCATGAACCAGAGCATTTTGGACAGGGGAAGGAAGTCCAGGGAACAAGCCTTGAGCATGGAATACCAGAAGCTTACTGGTCTGATCGTCCAAAAGAAATGGCAGGAGGCTCTGACGGTAACCAGTCAAATGATCTCGGAGGTCGAAGAACTGCGCAAGAACGCGGTACCCCAGGAAGTGCCGCCGCCCTATCCGGCTTCTTTCGGAACAATTGATCTGGATCTTCAGCGGCCGCTGATGGATTTGATGTCGCCGAGCCCTTCCTCCACGGCCGATCTTCAACCACTACAGCAGGATTTGGTCGAGAAGAAAGAAGTGATCGAAACATTCACGGAAACCTATTTTAAAAATGTCACGGCGGTCTACCGGTCGGCTTTGGAACTGATCCATGACAAGAAGTGGCAGGAAGCAGCGCAGACATTGGGATCTCTTCAGGGGCCGCAAGTGCTTCAGCAAGACGCAGCCGAAAAGATAGCGATCCTTGCGAAAATGGCGGGGCGAATACTTGATTCATCCGGGAAAACCGGCTAGGCTTCGGGAGTGAAGCTATGAGTCGCGACACGCTGGGTTTGGGTGTTCTAAAGACACGGCGGGGTGTTTTCGCTCTTGTGGCAGATATGACTACGGCAACCCAGATCGTTAAATGTGCGGCCGGGCTTCATATCGGAGCAAAGAATTTTGATAATGCGGAGAGGCTGGTTGCGCAGGTCGCGATCGAACGGCCTTTTCTTGTAATCCTCGACTTTGAAAAACGTGAGGCTGAGGCATTCCGGGCACTCAACGAATTACATAAAAATGCCGATCTACAGGGTACCCCTGTGGTGGGATTTGTGACACAGGCGAAGGTGATGGTAAAGCCCGAGGCCGAGAAGGCCGGTTGTTTTCGGGTCTTTATGAAAACAGAGTTCGGCAGAGAACTGCCGGACTTGATTGCGAGGTATGCGGTATGATCCTGCATTTTGGGCATGATCTTCCCGTCGAAGAGGCAAAAGCGCTGGACTGCGAGTCTCCGGCCTTCACGTCGGAAGAGATGCGCATCATCAAAAGCCAGATCCGCAAGAACATGGCGGTGATCGATGATCACATCCGTCGGATCGACATTTTTGTGAACCACGAGCGCCACGCGTCACGCACAGGATTGGTCGGACAATTGCATGAACGTCTTGGGGTTCTGATGGAAGAGAATGACACGTTTCGAAAAGTTTTGTGGAAACAATACCAAAACCTGGGAGCAAACCTGACATGAGCCGGCGCGTTACGACCCTGATCCTTGGCGGTGGGCAGGGAAAGAGATTGTTCCCGCTCACGAGTTACCGTTCCAAACCTGCCGTCCCGATCGGCGGTAAATACCGTCTGGTCGACATCCCGATCTCAAATGCCATCAATTCAGCTCTCCGGCGTATCTTCGTCCTGACGCAATTTAATTCTGCTTCGCTACACCGGCACATCCATCGGACCTATCCGTATGAAGCGTTCACAAAAACAAGTGTGGAGCTTCTCGCGGCTGAGCAAACGACTGAAAATACAGACTGGTTCCAAGGAACCGCAGATGCGGTTCGGAAATGTATGCCGCATTATCGCGCGGATGCCACGGATATTTTCCTGATCCTTTCCGGGGACCACCTTTACCGGATGAACTACAGAGAGATCCTGGGGTTCCATGAGATGCAGGGGGCGGATGTAACGATCGCGACTGTCCCGGTACCCGAGCGACTCGTCAAGGGATTTGGCGTCATGAAGCTCCAAAGGGACGGCCAGATTACAGATTTTCTTGAAAAGCCAAGCAAGAACGATGATGTGGGATCTTATGCCATGCCCAAACCCCTTTGCGATCTTCATCGCGTGAGGGCGAAGGGCCCTATGTATCTTGCATCGATGGGAATCTATGTTTTCAACCGCGATGTGCTTTTGAACGTACTCTCCGGGAGCGAAAAAGATTTTGGCAAAGAAATCATCCCGAAGGCAATCAAGAACTACAAGGTTTTCGGTCACGTGTTCACGGGCTATTGGCGCGATATTGGAACGATCGGGAGTTTTTATGAGGCGAGCATCGAACTAACAAATACGAACCCGCCGTTTAGTTTTCTCTCTCCGGAAGGGCGTATCTTTACCCGTCCCAGGTTTCTGCCGCCTTCCAAGGTCCTCGAGACGGAACTGGACCATGTTTTGATGTCCGAGGGTTGTATTCTGACAGGCGCCAAGATCCGTCAATCGGTTGTGGGTCTGCGGTCGGTTGTTGGGGCCGGGACCGCGGTCGGCAAAAGTATTCTTATGGGGAATGACTACTACGAGTGGCCGGATCCGTCTCAGGACCACCGGATCGGAGTTGGCAAGAACTGCGTGATCGAAAATTGTATTGTCGATAAAAATGTGTCGATCGGGGATGGCGTCAGTATTACGAACGCCAAGGCGATCGACGAGAAGGACGGCGACCATTACTACATCCGCGATGGGATCGTGATCATCCCGAAGGGTGTCCATATTCCATCCGGCACGAAGATTTAGATTAAAACCATATTTTTGATTGGGTAAGCCGATATTGAAAACCAGGTCTAGATTTGCCGGGACGTATTTTAAAAGGGTTTTAACACAGCGGGAATTATGAACGTTAAGCAATCGGGAAGGCTAGCAATTTTTTGCTTTTTTTGTCTCGTTTTTCCCCCCTCACTTCTCCACCTTGCATCTGCTCAGCAGGAGATCGGGTCCGAAGAGCGCGGACAAGAAGCTTCTGCGTCGCAGACCCAAGCCACGATGGCTTCTCTTTTCGGTCGTGGGGCCAGAGTACCAGAAATTCCTCGCATCAGCGGAACGATTGCGCTTCCCGCCTTTAGCAATTCAGGCATGACGATCGATGATGGGACACTGCGCACAGTTCAACGCGGGGAGCGTTCTTCGGGGCGCGGGGAACGATGAACTTATCCGCTATCCAATTCCCAAGAGTTTAGTAGTTTGCTTTTTCCAGTCTAAAGAGTGCGAATGTCGCGAAGAGGATGTTCCCGCCCCACGCGCTCAAGAACGGAAAGAGTTTTCCGGCTTTTCCCAAAGCGAGCAAGACCGCGTCACTTACGTGAAATGCAAACACCATGGCTGCACACACCAAAACGCTCGTGGCGATCGCCTTACGGTTACGCACGGTTCCCAGAAAGGGGACAGCAAGAAGCAGCATGACGAGCCCCTTCCAGGGTGCAGCCATACGGTTATAAAGATCCACTTTCTCTGAGTACACGGAAATACCGTTCTCCTTAAGTTTATCAATGGTGTATTTGAGTTCGTGATAAGAAAGAAAAGCGCTGTCGCTGGCTGTGTTGATCAGATCCCGCGGGGTGATGGTAACATCCGAATAACTTTTTTTCGGGATGATCAAAGGTTTTCCGAGGACGTCGCCCTGGACGTCCGTTTGATATTCCGTGATTCCTTCAAAAAGCCACTGGCCGCCGGTCCAGGCTCCTTTTTGTGCGAAGATCTTTTGCGCGGTGTGATGAGTCACGGGATCCAGCCAGATGATGATCGCACCCTCGACGGTCTTGGGCCTTGGAGAGAATTTCCGGAAATAATAAAGCGTGTTGCCCCCGGAATAATAAGTAACATTCTTAAAGACTTTCCGGTCTTTGTTGTCCTTTTTCTTCTCGATATAGATCTCCAGAAGCTCGTTGGCTGTGCGGGAAGTTTTTGGCACCACGCGGTCGGCAACGAGGAAGGTTACAATACCGAGCAAAAGTCCCAGGAAGATCATCGGTCGGACAATGGTCAATATTTTGAGGCCGACGGCTTTCATGGCCATGAGCTCGTTATGGAGACCAAGTTGAACTAAAAGGAAAATGGTTCCGAGCCATACGGCCCATGCGATAGTCTGGGTGAACGAGATTGGGATGAGTGACAAATAATAGCGAAGGATGATCAGAATCGGAGTCTTGTTCTTCAGGAGTTCATCGAGGTTATCAAAAAGGTCAGCCACCAGGATCAGGAAAATGAGTGTGAGGGAGCAGAAAATGATCGGGAAGATCAATTCCCGCACAAGATACCGGTCCAGGACTTTCAAAAGAGTTTCTCCTTTGGAGTTGCGTTATGAAGCCAGTATCTTATCCGCGCTCGGGGCGAATCTCAAACTGTTTTTCTTGGCGGGAGCGACGGTCCTGGCTTTGATTTTCAGTTAATGAACGACAGTCAGGACCGTCCCAATCTCAGCTTTGCCTTGATTGATTGGTATTGGGACGGTCCTTGCGAGTGCCAAGAAATCCACACGCTTGGCACCGTGGAGTTTTAGGAGACGGGCCGCTTCATTTGCGGTTGCGCCAGTGGTCAGGACATCATCCAGGAGAAGAAAAGATTTCCCCGGGACTTTCGCGGGGAACTTCAATCTGAAGGCACCATGGACATTGATTGCCCGCTCGCACTGGCTGAGTGAAGTTTGACTCGGGATGGGGCGCTGCTTGACCAAAAGGGACCTTTCGATGGGCGGCGTGAGCCAAGGCGCCAGCAGTGTTGCAAGGATTTCCGCCTGATTAAAATGTCTTTTCATAAGTTTTAGACGATCGATCGGAATGGGAAGAATGGCGTCGTACCAAAAATCGGAGGTAACGGCCTGTGCAAGCCCGATGGCACGTTTTTGGCAGGTCTTGAGAAGATAATCCCTGCGTGCGTACTTAACGCCGTGCAACAATTCCTTGACCGGGGAGCCATAGGCATAAACGGTCCAGGCATGGTCCAGGTATTCAAAACGCTCATCAACCAAAGTTTTCTCCATGGGCCAGGCAAGGGCGTCCAAGTTCCCAGCGCAGTGCTGGCAAAGGACCTTCTCCTCAATGTCGAGACTGGCGCGGCATACTTCGCACATTGTAGGATAGAAGAGACGAACAAAGGCTTCCCGGTAGTGGTGGAACATGAGAGGCATTCTATCATAAAGAAACGGAAACGTAGGATAGGGGATGCGGAATGTTTTCGTTGACCAACGCCTGTTTGCCATTTTCCATACGAGAAGTCGTTATTTCCTTTGCCTCAGGACGGGTTTTCCGTATAATACCGCCCTCATTCAATCCACATACGAGAGAGGGTGAAACCGAGTGTTAAAAGTCGATGTTGGAAGTCACGAGCCGCTTGAGCGGGCCTTGAAGCGCCTGAAAAAGAAGATGGAACGCGAAGGGATCCTGAAGATCCTGAAGGCGCGGAAGAATTACGAAAAGCCCAGTGAAAAGAGGCGTCGTAAGTCCCGCATGTCCAAGTCCCGTAAATTCAGCTTCTAATACGGGCCGCCAGTTGCAGGAGTTCTCCTGTTTTATATCTAAAAGGGGGCAGTCTCTCTTGAATTGAGAAGACGGCCCCTTTTTTAGTTTACGCTCTGTGAAGTGGAAATGATCTTCTGCTTTTGGTATGATGAACGCCTAGCGCTGAAGTATTCATGCGGATCAAGAACGAAAGGGTTGCATTCCACAATTTATGACGGCGAAATTTCAGGGTTTTCCAGGGATGGAAGACATCCTTCCGGGGGAGATCGAAAAATGGCAATGGATCGAGGAAAAAGCGCGTATTTTCTTCGAAGCCCATGGATTTAAAGAGATTCGCACACCCATCCTTGAACCTACCGAACTTTTTGTTCGTTCCATCGGCCAGGCCAGTGACATTGTTCATAAAGAAATGTTCTCCTTTAAGGACCGCGGCGAACGTGATATGACCATGCGCCCCGAAATGACGGCATCCGTCGCGCGTTCGGTGATTGAAAAAGGGCTTCTCAAAACATCAAAATCCCTCCGGCTTTATTATATGGGTCCCATGTTCCGTGCGGAGCGCCCCCAGGCGGGCCGCAAACGCCAGTTCCATCAGATCGGTGCTGAAATGATTAATGAGCCCGGGGTTAATGCGGATATTGAATGCATCAAGCTTCTTTATGATTTCTTACATTATGTCGGACTTAAAAATTTCAAATTAAACGTAAATGATTTGAGGGATATTTGTCAAAGCCTGACAATCCAAAAACTGAGAGCTTATTTTTCTCAAGAGAAAAATAAGCTTTGCAAGGATTGCCAATGGCGATTAGAAAAAAATGTTCTCAGAATTTTTGATTGTAAAATAAAAAGTTGTCAACCCGTCATTGAAAGTGCTCCTTGGAATAATTTAAACTCAGATATTTTGGAAGGACTGAAGAAATATAATATCTCTTATCATATCAATCGACGTCTTGTTCGTGGCTTGGATTATTACACCGGACCTGTTTTTGAAGTAACTGCAGAAGGAATAGGTGCACAGGATGCTATAGCGGGCGGAGGTTCTTATGACAATCTCTACATTGAGCTTAGTGGTAAAGTAACACCGTGCACACCAACGCCCTGCACGGGATTCAGCATCGGGATAGAACGGCTCTTGATCGCGATTGAGGCTCAGGATTCGAAAGCGTTCGATGCTTTTAAGCGGAACAAAATTTATTTCGCGCCACTTGAAGAGAATTCAGAGATTCTTCAACTCTGTCGGGAGAAGGCTGTTTCATTGCGCGAAGCGGGATTCGGGATCGAACTATGTCCCGGTGTTTTTTCGCTCAGCCAGCATTTGAAGAAAGCGAACCAGATCGGGCTCCGGTTCATGGTGATCGTAGGGCCGGATGAACTTAAAAAGAAAAAAATGATGGTAAAGGACCTTGAAAAAAGGGAACAAGAGGAAGTGGATATCGAAGAGGTCGTGGCGCATTTTAAAAAGGTAATGAACTTATGCTGAGAACAGTGACATGTGGTGAGTTGAACAAAAGTTTTGTCGGAAAACAGGAAACCCTGACCGGATGGGTGGACACCCGCCGTGATCACGGGAATCTGATCTTTGTGGACCTGCGCGACCGTTGGGGCGTGACGCAGATCGTTTTAAATCCCCAGGCCAATCCTGAAATGCATAAAAAAGCGGAGTCTCTGCGCTCGGAATTCGTGATCCGTGTGAAGGGAAAAGTAAGCGCCCGTCCGGCCGGTACCGTGAATTCCAAAATCCCAACCGGAGAAATCGAGCTCCAGGCCGAAGAACTCGAGATTCTGAACGCCTGTCTTCCGATGCCCTTCGAGCTTGATGAAAAAAATGTGGGCGAAGAACTCCGGCTCCAGTACCGGTTTCTGGATCTCCGTCGCAAGGAAATGATCCGCAATCTTACGCTCCGTCATCGCGTGACCAAATTGGTTCACGAATATCTGGATAAGCAAGGTTTTATCGAAGTCGAAACACCTTATCTGACGAAGAGCACGCCGGAAGGCGCCCGCGATTTTCTCGTGCCGTCGCGTCTGAGTCCGGGAAGTTTTTACGCATTGCCGCAGTCACCGCAGCTTTTCAAACAGCTCCTCATGGTCGCGAATTATGACCGTTATTATCAGCTCGCCCGTTGTTTCCGTGACGAAGATCTTCGCAAAGACCGTCAGCCCGAGCACACCCAGATCGATCTTGAGATGTCTTTCATTGATGAAGAGGACATCATGGGTATCGTAGAAGGTATGGTCGCGCACGTTTTTAAGCACGCCAAACAAACCGACATCAAGCTTCCGCTGCGCCGCATGAGTTACAGCGAAGCCATGGGAAAATATGGTTGCGACAAGCCCGACCTTCGCTACGGGATGGAGATCCGTGATCTCACACCGGTCTTCGAGAAAAGCGGGTTCAAGATCTTTGATGAGACAATCGCAAACGGCGGTCAGATCCGGGGACTTGCGTTCACGCCACCGGCGGGCGTGGAATTCTCGCGTAAGGACTTTGACGATCTCACCCAGTGGATCAAGACGTATGGGCCGAAGGGCCTGGCCTGGTTCAAGGTTATGGGACCCGACACGAGCGAATCGCCGATCCAGAAGTTCTTTGACGGCGCGCGCATCGCAAAAATGGTCCAAGTCGTGGGCGCCAAGCCCGGCGATATTATTTTCGTGGTCGCCGACAAGTTCAAGATCGTGGCCGTGGCACTTGGAGCGCTCCGCTGCTTCCTTGCCGAAAAATACGGCAAGGTCCCGGAAGGAAAGTTCGAACTTCTTTGGGTCGTGGATTTCCCGCTTTTTGATTGGAACGAGGAAGAAAAACGCTACGATGCTTGCCATCACCCGTTCACGTCACCGAAGCCGGAGGATGTGCCGCTTCTCGAGACGGATCCCCTAAAGGTGAGGGCACGCGCCTATGACCTTATCTGTAACGGTACGGAAATGGGTGGGGGCAGTATCCGTATCCATGACCGGGCGGTGCAGTCCAAGATTTTCGATCTCTTGAATTTGACACCCGAACAGGCGGAGGCGCAGTTCGGTTTTCTTTTGAAAGCCCTTTCTTTCGGGGCACCGCCACACGGCGGGCTGGCCATCGGGCTCGATCGTTTTGTGACGCTTCTCCTGGGGCTGGAGTCGATCCGGGAAGTGATCGCGTTTCCCAAGACGCAGAAGGGTACCTGTCTTATGACCGACGCACCGTCAGCAGTGCGCGAGGACCAGCTCAAAGAACTCAGCATCGCGGTGAAACTCAAGTCCAAAGCATAGAAAGGTCTTTATCTTGCAAAAACTGATTAAACTGCATTCCAACGAAGAGGCGAAGGCTCTTTACGGCAATCTGGACCAGAATGTCCGGCAAGCTGAAAAGGACCATCGCGTCAAGATTGTGGCGCGTAATGATCGGCTGAAGATCATGGGCGACAAAAAGAACGTGGAGGAGGCCAACCGTTTCTTTGTCCGGATGCTCGAGGTGATCCGCAGGGGCGGCCGCTTGCCGGAAAAGGCGAACACCGAAGCCGGTTCCAAGATCGAGGCCCACGTTGCGTCTCCACAGGGCGGGGGGATCCACTTTTTCCATCGCGGAAAAGTGATCCAGGCACGAAGCGAGAACCAACTCGCATATCTGAAAGCCATGCAAACGCACGATATCGTAATCTCCATTGGCCCTGCGGGTACCGGAAAAACCTATCTCGCCATGGCTGCGGCCATCGAGGCACTTAAGAAAAAATATGTGGCCCGTATCATTCTGACGCGCCCTGCAGTCGAAGCCGGAGAAAATCTCGGGTTTTTGCCTGGAGATCTTGCGGCGAAAGTAAATCCCTATCTCAGGCCGCTTTATGATGCGCTTTATGACATGCTTGAATTCGATGAAGTGACCCGTTACACCGAGCGAGGGGCGATCGAGATCGCACCGATCGCATATATGCGGGGACGGACACTCAACGATTCTTACGTCATCCTCGATGAGGCACAGAACTGCACGCACAGCCAGATGAAGATGTTCCTTACGCGGTTGGGGCAGACCTCCAAGGTTGTGATCACGGGGGATATCACCCAGATCGATCTGCCGTCTCCGAAGAAATCCGGGCTTGTCGAGATCCGCAATATTCTCGCCGATATCCCGGACATCCAGTTTATCTATTTGAACGAGACAGATGTAGTGCGCCATCCGCTCGTGCAAGAAATCATCAAGGCGTATGAAAAGCACGAACGCAAAAAAGCCCAGGAAGAAGCCTAAAGCCGGTTTTGTGAAATTACACACTTTCAAGATTCTGGGGACAGAGAGTTAGTGAATATCTGCACCCAGGGGCGTTTATTGAGGTTCCCTCATGGCGTATGAGATCTACCTGAAACAGGATTGCCCACGGATCAAGGTCTCGGAGGCCACGCTCAGGAAGATCGCCGCAAAAATCTTGAAAGACCTGGGTTTTAAAAGAGCGGTTCTGAGCGTGGTTCTCGTGGACGGCTCCGAAATGCGAAAACTCAACCGCCGTTATCTTCGTCACGCATGGTCGACAGACGTCCTCGCATTCAGCCAACAGAAATCCCCCGGGCACCTGAGAGAAACGCTCCCTGCACAAGTCCTTCGCCGCAAGGATATCGATTTTCTTGGAGATATCGCGCTTTGCCTACCCACGATCCGTGCGCAAGCCAGGGAATACGAACACACCTTTGAAGAGGAGCTTCACTATTGCCTTTGCCACGGGATCCTGCATCTTATGGGCTACGAGGACAAGGACTGCGCCACGTTCAAGACGATGCACCGCAAACAAAACCAGATCCTCTCGCGCGTGAAAAAGAAAAAAATCTAGCACTGCGTTGCTATTAAATTTAAAGGGTTCGCAGTGCTAGCACCGTTAACCCATAAAAATAAATGGAGAACGGTACTAGTAAATGAGTATCCACAAAACTGAGGCCCTTGTCCTGAGAACAATGCCGTTCCGCTCCAGTTCCCTCATTGTGACCTTTTTCACGCCACGGTTCGGGAAAGTGCGCGGGGTGGTAAAAGGCGTGCACCGGGAAGGGGATATCCGCCAGGCGGGTTTCGAGCTGTTCACCCACGCCGAGTATGTCTTCTATGAAAAAAAACGTTCGGATCTTCATCTAATCTCGGACGCTTCAATCCTTGAAAGTCATCACGCGCTCCGTGATCGACTGGATGGAATCGCGTATGCCGGCTACTTTTGTGAGCTGGTGGACGAGCTGACCGAGGTTCAGGACCCGCATCCGAAAATTTTCGATCTATTGAAGGAAACTTTCCGCTTTTTGCCCATAATTCCGCCCTCGCGTCTCGAAACAGTTTTTGTGACACAGCTCCTCAGGGAAATGGGCTGGCTCCCCTTTCTTGAAAGCTGCTTGGACTGCGGCGCGAAGCCTCTTGAAAAAGGCTTCTTTTCTATCCGTCATGGGGCGCTCATCTGTGAGCGTTGCCGTTCCAAGGATACGGCCGCGCTGTCCGTGGGTTCTGGCGCGCTTGCAATTCTGCGTTCTTACAGCAAGGACGCACTGGCGGATTGCCTCCGCGTCTCTCATAGCTCTGTACTCGAAAACCAGATCAGGACTCTCATTACCACTTTCCTCAATTATCGTCTCGGGAAAGTCCTCAAGACCCGCAAGTTTCTCGATTCTATCCGTACCGTTCTGGTCCCCACGGCTTGTTCGTTTCCTTGACTTGTGCACGCTAAAACAGTAGTATTTTTTCACCTATGAAACCACATAAGATTTTTTCCTCTCTCAATTGGGCACGGGCGCTTGCGGTCTTCGTTCTGTTTTCTGTTGTAGCTGGTCCCGCCTATGCCGGGTCATTTGAACCCAGCGACTGGACTCACGAGTCCACTTATCTCGGAAAGATCTCCCAAAAGTTAGGATTCGGATTCCTCAATATCACGGTTGGCTGGACAGCTCTATTTTTTGAACCCGTCAGAGATCAGAATTTCTTCGTAGGTATCGGCAAGGGAATAGCTTACACTTTCACGAACACGGCCGGCGGTATCCTTCATGCGGCGACGTTCCCCATACCGCTTGACATCCCCCTCCTTCACGGCGGAATTGCTTATGAATATAAAAAATAAAAAGTCCCTTGTGGCACTAATCGTATCTGCCGGTTTTCTTCTGTCAATCGTAACGTCCGCGTACGCAGCATCTCCCTGGATGGCAAAACAAAGCTACGGAGGGAAGACCTGGGGAAAATTCTGTTTTGGTATCAAGAATTCTTTGTTAGGCTGGCTGACACCGTGGGCCGAAGCCAAAAACCCGAAGTATCAAACACAATGGATCGGTTATTCGGCAGGAATCGGCGAAGGAGTGGTTTACATGGCCGGGGGGGTGATTCACCTCGCTACTTTTTTCATCCCCGTGGATTTTCCGGATATGGGCTACGGGTTGCCCATTCCTGATCCGGAAAGAGTCAAGAACCCTCCCAAACCTTACGCTCCCTACAGTAAAAAACGAAATTATTTCCTCGGTTTTTTTTAACGGGCGGGGAAGGTTTTTCAGGAAAGTCCCGCCAACTGTTTGAGCGTCCTATTTTCAAGCTTTCTGAAGTCTGGTATAATTCTCATTCGTTAGCACAGTCATTCTTCGAGCTTTCCAGGAAAGGATCCTATGTTTAAACCGCTTACGATCGAACCGACGGGACGATTGCAGAAACTGCCTCCTTACCTTTTTGCAGAGATTGACAAAAAAAAGCGCGAACTCATCGCCAAGGGAAAAGACGTAATCGACCTTGGGGTCGGGGATCCAGACATTCCGACGGCGGATTTCATTATTGAAGCCCTGAACGTTGCAGCGAGAAATCCGCGCAACCACCGTTATGCCCTTGACCAGGGGATGCCGGAATTCCGTTGTACGATTCGTGATTGGTTTCAGCGCCGCTTCGGCGTGAGGCTTGATCCGGATAAAGAGATCCTTCCGCTTATCGGTTCCAAAGAAGGTATCGGGCATTTGCCGCTTGCGGTTCTGGATCCCGGTAAAGTCTGTCTTATTCCGGACCCCGGTTACCCGGTGTACCGTTCGGGCACGCTCTTTGCCGAGGGCATTCCCTACGCGATGCCGCTTCTTGAAAAAAATCATTATCTTCCGGATTTTGATGCGATCCCAAAAGATGTTCTGGAGAACACAAAGCTCATGTTTCTTAACTACCCGAACAATCCGACCTCGCAGGTTGCGGACAAGGTCTTTTTCGAAAAGGCTGTGACGTTCGCGCGAAAGCACGGGATCCTGATTGCTCACGATGCAGCCTATTCGGAAACGACGTATGAGGGTCTCAAATCGCCGAGTATTCTTGAGATCCATGGCGCCAAAGAGATCGCGGTGGAACTTTTCTCGCTTTCCAAAACTTATAACATGACCGGTTGGCGCGTGGGCTTCGCAGTCGGGAATGCACAGGTGTTGGCGCTCCTCGCAAAAGTGAAGTCAAATCTGGACTCCGGTATTTTCCAGGCGATCCAAATCGCAGGAATCACAGCGCTTCAGGACGGACAGAAAGAGTTGGAGAAAAACCTCAAAATCTATCAGGAACGTCGCGACCTTCTGGTGCAAGGATTCCGGGACCTTGGCTGGAAGATCGAAGCGCCGAAAGCCACTTTTTATGTTTGGATCCCGGTGCCGGCGGGTTACACTTCCGCGGAACTGGCCCTGAAATTCTTGGAAGAGCTGAATATCGTTGTGACGCCGGGGAACGGTTTTGGGCCTAACGGCGAGGGGTATTTCCGGATCTCCCTGACCGTCGCCGAATCACGGATCATGGAAGCCCTTGATCGTATCAAAAAAAGTCATCCGCATCATTCGAAGTTTTAACATTCAAGAGGTTCACCTTTTATACATCCGGTGTGTGAAAGGACGAACGAAACCATGAGTAAAATCTTCATCGGAGTCGGTTCTAATCTCGGAGACCGCGCAGGTTATCTTGAATTCGCTAAGAAAGAACTCCTTTCGGTCGCGAGCCTCACGAATTTGCTTTGCTCTCCAGTCTATGAAACCGAACCCATGGCAGTCGAGGGCGGTCCGTTCCTGAACGCGGTGTGGAGTTTTGAGGCGGATTTTTCACCGAAGGATCTTCTGAAAAAAATCCAGGAGATCGAAGCCAAGACGAACCGTCCGCGAAATAGATCCAATGAAGCGCGGACACTTGACCTGGATATCCTTTTTTATGGAGACCAGGTGATCCGGGAGCTTGGGATAACTGTGCCGCACCCGCGGCTTCATGAGCGTACGTTCGTGCTTGTGCCGATGGCAGAACTTGACCCGGATTTTGTGCATCCGGAGTTTAAAAAGACGATGAGACAACTGCTTAAAGAACTTAATAGCCCGCACGGCGTGCGGTGCAAGACGTACGGCGAAAAACATTCTTCGTACGCAAACTCATAATGCAGATCATTCGAAAGCCTGAAAAACTCCAGGCGCTCTTAGAACAGGAGAAGCGAAAAGGGCAAAGTGTGGGCTTTGTCCCTACTATGGGAGCGTTGCATGAAGGGCATTTGTCGCTTGTACGCGCCTCAGACCGCGAAAACGATATCACGGTTGTGAGCATTTTTGTCAATCCCACACAATTTGGACTGAATGAAGATTACGAAAAATATCCGCGCGGCTTGACTGAGGACGTGAAAAAACTCCAAACAGTCAAGGTCGATTATCTTTTTTGTCCCTCGGTTGCGGCCATGTATCCCGAAGGTTATGCGACTTTTGTGGATGTTAGCCGCAGGCTCGCGAATATTCTTTGCGGGAAATTCAGACCCGGGCATTTCCGCGGCGTGGCGACCGTAGTGGCGAAACTTCTTAACATTACGGGATCTTGCCGGCTTTACCTTGGCGCCAAGGATTTTCAGCAAGCGACCATTGTCAGCCAGCTCGTGCATGATCTGAACATGAAGACTCTGGTTCGTGTGATGCCGACGGTGCGGGAAAAGGACGGTCTGGCCATGAGTTCCCGGAACCGTTATCTTAGTCCTGACGAACGGCACCGAGCTCTTGCGATTTCTCGGGTGCTTTTCGCGTTTAAGAAGGATCTTTTACAAAAAAGGAGGAGCGTTGCAAGTTCAAGGGTCCGGGCGCTCCGGGAATTGGGAAAAAACGTGGATCGAGTGCAATATTTTGAGGTCGTGGACCCCGGGACGCTTGCACCGGTCAAAAAACACCAGAAGAAAATAGCCGTATTGACGGCTTGCTTTGTCGGCAAGACAAGGCTGATCGATAATGTTATAATTCGCGCTTGGCCGACAACTAATCACTGAAATTCAAAAATCGAGGATTCATGCAAAGACAAATGTTGGGTGGAAAAATCCATCGCGCGATCGTGACCGAGGCATGCATCGATTACCCCGGTAGTATCACGATCGATAAGAAACTTATGGATAGGGCGGACATTCTTCCGTATGAGAAAGTCCTGATCGCGAACCTCAATAACGGTTCCCGCATCGAAAGCTATGCCATCCCGGGTATCCCGGGGTCCGGCGTGATCTGCTTGAACGGCGGTGCGGCCAAACACGGAAAAGTGGGTGATATTGTCATCATCCTGACCTTTGTGGTACTTACAGCCTCGGAAGCCAAAAAGCACAAACCTAAAGTTGTTTTTGTCGATTTCCAGAACCACATTGTGAAGAAAAAAAAGTGAAAAAAAAGATCAAAGTCGGGATCATCGGGGGAGGGACGATCGGGACGGCGCTCGCGCAGGCGGTGGTGACAGACCTCCGAGCTTTTGCACAGCTTAAGTTCCTGTGCGAAAAGCACAAGGAAAAAGCGGCCGCGCTTCAGGAAAAATACAAGTTTTATGCCCGCCTGGTTCCGCTGACTGAACTGGTCCGCCGTTCGGATCTGATCATTGAGGCCGCGTCACCCAAAGTCGCAGCGCAGGTTGTGAGGCTTGCTTGCGAATGGAACAAAAAAGTTCTTATCATGAGCGTAGGCGGACTGCTCCAGCCGCAGGTTGTCGAACTTCTTAAAAAGAACCGGTCCCGGATCTTTTGCCCCTCCGGTGCCATCACGGGCGTGGACGGTGTGCTGGCTGCGGCGAATGGAAAGATCCGGAAAGTCCGGTTGATCACGCGCAAACCTCCCGAGGCGTTGATAGGTGCGGCGTACTTTCTCAAGAAAAAATTTCCGGTCCTCAGGACTTTCTCCGAAGAAAAATGTGTCTTCCGAGGCGCGGCGATCGAGGCTATTGACCAGTTTCCACAAAACATCAATGTTGCGGCCGTCCTGAGCCTTGCGGGGATCGGCCCTGAGCGTACACAGGTAGAGATTTGGACCTCGCGCTCTTACAAAGGCAACCGGCACGAGATCCTGGTGGAAGGGGATTTCGGAACGTTCACTACCATCACGCAGAACAAACCCGCACCCGGAAATCCAAAAACAAGCTATCTGGCCATTCTCGCCGCGATCGCCACGCTCAAAAAAGCTTTCGCCTCTGTCCGCGTCGGGACCTGAGCGGGCCGGCCGGAGGAATTCCGCGCATGGACGAATTCATTGAAGTCCGCGGGGCACGAGAACACAATCTCAAGAATTTATCGCTTAAGATCCCTCGCAACCAGGTTACGGTAATTACCGGTCTTTCCGGTTCCGGAAAATCCTCGCTTGCATTTGATACTATCTACGCCGAAGGCCAGCGCCGCTATCTCGAAAGTCTTTCCTCCTACGCCAAGCAATTTCTCGAAAAACTCAAGAAGCCGGATGTGGATCACATCTCCGGACTTTCTCCGGCGATCGCGATCGAACAACGCTCTGTCACGCACAATCCGCGTTCTACCGTCGCGACTGTAACCGAGGTTTACGATTATCTGAGACTTCTTTTCGCCAAGATCGGGATACCGCACTGTCCCTCATGTCATGAACCGCTTCAGAGCCAGACCCGCGAGGACCTTTTAAAGGATCTTCTCGCGCGTTTTGCAGAGCGTGAAGTGCAAGTCCTGGCACCCCTTGCGCGAGGGCGTAAAGGAGAATTTCAGAAGCTTTTGCAGGATTCACTCAAAAAAGGTTTTGATCGGGCACGTATCGACGGGAGTGTAAGACTCATCAAACAGGATATGAAGCTCCGGAAGTCCGTGCGCCACGATATTGAAATCGTGATCGACGAACTGACGCCTCTTAAAGGTGAGGACAGACGTTTCAGAAATTCCGTTGTCTGTGCGTTGGACTTTACCAAAGGATATATTGCGATCCTGGAAAAGGGGAATGACGGCAGGGGGGGGCCTCATTTTTTTTCCACTACCAAAACATGCGCCAAGTGCCAGATCAGTTTACCGGACCTCACGCCCAATATGTTCTCATTCAACAGTCCCTATGGAGCCTGTACAAAATGCAAAGGTCTCGGGAAGCTTTCGCAGATATTCACCAAGGGCGTGATCCTGGCGCCACAGAAACCGCTTATGAATGCGCTCAACAAAGACGTTTTTTTCTCGTTTAATAAGTATTTTTTTGAGGATCTTCTCCATGATCTGACGGAAAAATATAACTTTGAATGGGATACGCCGTACCAGGATTGGCCGGAGGACGCCAAGGAAGTGTTCTTTCTCGGGGATGGGGATATTCCCGGGCTTGTGGAAGAATGGGAGCGGCTTTTCCACGAAACCAATTCCGAGAAAGTGCGCGCGAAGGTCCGGAAATTCCTGCGCGAGGAGACCTGTCCGGAATGTGCGGGCAAGCGGCTTCGCAAAGAAAGTCTTGGCGTCCTGATCGAGAAAAAAAATATCGCCGAGATCACGGCATTACCTATCGACGAAGCCGTGCCGTTCTTCCGGGATTTGCACTTTCAGGGCGTACAGGAAATGATCGCGGAACCCATTCTTCGGGAAGTTCGCGAACGGCTTTCGTTTCTTCTCAATATCGGGCTTGGATATTTGACGCTCGATCGCACCGTCGCGACTTTGGCCGGAGGGGAACTCCAACGTATCCGGCTGGCGGCGCAAATCGGGCTTGGACTGACGGGTGTGCTCTATGTTCTGGACGAACCGAGCATCGGTCTTCATCCTCGTGATAATGGGAAACTTTTGGACTCGCTTGAAAAACTTCGTGATCTCAAAAATACGGTGCTTGTGGTGGAGCATGATGAGGAGACGATCCGGCGGGCGGATCATGTGATCGATCTCGGGCCGGGGGCGGGTACCGGGGGCGGAGAGGTTGTGGCGCAAGGCAAGCTTGCTGAAATAAAAGGTTGTCCCCGTTCGCTTACGCTCAAATATCTTTCCGGCGAGCTTTCGATCGGGGTGCCCCGAGACCGCAAGGACAGTCGCAAGGCCCCGAAACTTGTCGTAAAAGGATGTCGCGAACACAATCTGAAAAATATCGACGTGGTTTTTCCGCTCGGGCTTTTCATCTGCGTAACCGGCGTTTCGGGTTCCGGGAAGAGCACGCTCGTTCACGATATCCTTTATAAAGAGCTCCACAACCGTATCTGGAAAACCGAGTATAAGGTGGGCGCGTTTGAAACGCTCAAGGGCGCGGAGCGCATTGACAAGATCATCGAAATCGATCAGGCCCCGATCGGACGTTCGCCGCGCTCTAACCCCGCGACGTATACGGATATTTTCGGGTTTATTCGCAAACTTTACAGTGATATGGAACTTTCGAAGCTCCGTCGTTATTCCCAGTCACGTTTCAGTTTTAATCTCAAAGGCGGGCGTTGCGAGAATTGCCGGGGAGCGGGATCCGAAAAACTCGAGATGAGCTTCATGCCGGATCTTTTTGTGATTTGCGAATCTTGTCGCGGCAAACGTTACAATGAACCAACGCTTGAGGTCCGTTATCAAGGCAAAAACATTGCGGAGGTGCTGGACCTTTCAGTCCGGGAGGCGATCGGATTTTTTGCGAAACTTTCCATGGTTCGTGAACGGTTGGAAATTCTCGAGGCTGCCGGGCTGGGTTATTTAAAACTCGGACAATCGTCGACCACGCTTTCAGGCGGGGAGGCCCAGCGCATCAAGATTGCCGCCGAGCTCATTAAAAAAGCCACAGGAAAAACGCTTTATCTTCTGGACGAACCCACGACGGGACTTCATTTCGGGGATATCCGGCACCTCCTGGAAGCGCTTTTTGATCTTCGGGATCAGGGCAACACGGTCGTGGTGATCGAGCACAATCTGGATGTTATCAAGATGGCAGACCACGTGATCGATCTGGGGCCTGAGGGCGGGAAGGACGGCGGTAGGATTGTCGCTTGTGGTTCGCCGGAGGAGGTTGCTAGGGTTGCCGGTTCTTATACAGGACAATTCCTCCGCAAAGTCCCCGGAATGGAAGCCGGATGAGTGCGATTGTTCACTCAAGATGAAAACGACAAAGTTCTTTTAAATAAAATGGTTTCTTGCTATATTATGCATGTTGTTTGATGTAAATTCAGCTTCAAAAGGAGCCCCCCATGATTATGGAAATCGGAATCGTTGCCGGAGAAATTTGGCACTTCCTTGACAGTAAAAAACATGCCACCGCGGATGAGCTTACCAAAGGTCTGAAACGTCCTCGTGAACTTGTGCTGATGAGCCTCGGATGGCTTGCCCGCGAAGGTCACGTCACTTTGGGGACTCCCGAAAGCGGCTATTCGGCGACGCTCAATCGAAAATAACTTGCGAACGTGAAATATTGTTGTGTCCTTAACACTGTTCCCAGTGTGAGAAAGGCCCGCGCATTAGCGGGCCTTTTGATTTCTAAAAGGCTCGTGGCATGCGTTCAGATCCTTTCCGGCCTTGAGTCCCATTACCGCTGGCGCGGTAAAAGAGAAACTTCCAAAGAAGTTCTCCTCCTTATCAAGACCCGGTCCTCGAATTACAAAAAACTCGAAAAAATCCTTCTTGAAAACCACCCCTACGAAATTCCCGAGATCATTTGTCTGCCCATCACAAAAGGCAGCCAGTCCTACCTGGATTGGATTTCCGGAGAAGTGACTGCCCTTTAGGCCGTCACGGGCCCGTTTAAAAAGAGCGCCTGGCTTTAAATTTTATCCCGCCTTCGCAGAAGACCTCGGGCTTACGCCCGAGTATGCCGCGTCCCGTTGGGACTCCGCATATTGCGGGATCCTGTGCGGGAAATGCGAGGGATAATCCCGCCGCTGTGATACTTCGGCGGGATGTCGCCGAAGCATGGAGATACCACGGCTGTAAAGCCGTGGGGCTCCATACTGGAAGCCAAGTGCGGCACTCGCTTTGATAGAATCTTTGATGAAAAGCCAGTAACGCCTTTCAGGCTTGCAATGACAGGGAATTTAAAAGGATCTTAGATCTTGGAAGGAGAAACGGCGATGAAGAGCTTGGCGGTCTTTTGCCCTTCGTTCACGATCTGATGGGGGAAAGAGGCGTCGAAGTAGAGGGTCTCCTGCGTCTTTAGGCTGTATTCCTGATTCTCGAGCTTGATCGTGATGTGTCCTTCAAGTACCCATACGAATTTTTCCACGCCGCGCTCATTGTGCTCCTTCTCCGTTTTTCCTCCGCCCTGAAGGGTCAGGAGAAGCGGTGTAATCTTCTTTTTGGAACTTTCCTGCGTGAGTACTTCTATTTGAACGTCTTTGGTGTGATGCGTGGATGCGCGTGTTTCTTTAGACTGATGACTGATCTGCTCATAGCGGCGATCAACCCCGGTGTAAAGTTCCGAAAGTCCGATGCCGAGCGTCTCGGCGATTTTTTCATGGGATTCGACCGTCCCGATCATGGTGCCAGTCTCGATGCGGGAAAGGGTGGCCTGAGCAATGCCGGTTTTTTGAGAGATCTCAACCAACGTGAGCCCTTTTTCCTTGCGAAGTGTTCGTATGCGTTGTCCCAGATTTTTTAACATAAGTTTATTCTATCTGCGTTCCTCTTTTTAAGTCAAGGCGAATATAAGAATAGTGAATAAAATATCGTATAATTTTATGCAAATTCAATATTGACAAATAATCATATTTATGTTACCCTCCCGCCAACGTCAACGCAAAGGAGGTCTCAGCATGATGTGCAGAGCAGAAGTAAAACGAACTTTGGGAGTGCTGGTCGTCGCCACGTTTTTTTTCGGAGGTCTTTCAATGATCGCCACGGAAAAAGTGTTGGCCGCAAAGCCTAAGGCGGTTTTAAATCTTCAGGGGCAGGATCAGTCTCCCGTGATGGTGAATATTAACAAGGCCACCTCCGAGGAACTGATCAAGGTCCGGGGGATCGGACCAGTCATGGCCAAGAGGATCATCGAGCATCGCGACAAGAAAGGTGCTTTCAAAACCATTGACGATCTGACCCAGGTCCAGGGGATCGGTAGCGAGAAGTTGCAGCGCATCAAAGATCAAGTGACGGTCTAGTGTGTAGTCACGATTGAAATTGCGGGTTGGCAATTTCAATCGGCACTGTGCCGTGTACCCATAAAAATTAAATAAGCACGGTACTAATACCAAAGCTTGAGAGCCGCTTGTCCCGTAGCAACCGTCAAAAAGGTGTATGGGAACAGATCAATTTTTTGAATTTTCCTGAAGGGTTCCCAAAAGAAGTGGGGCGAATTTAACAGTGTTACGGGGTAGACAGGGGCGGTCCCGGAATTTTGGGGCCGTCCCTTTCTTGTTTTTGGAGTATGAATATGGGAATTGAACAAGGGAAAATAGAAAATAAGAGGAACGGTTATCTGCGATGTCTTGCGAAGGCGATGGACAGGACCCATCGGTTGCTTTGCGAAAATGACGGAGTACATAACGATGAAAATATCCACGCCACAAAATCCATTCTCTACGCGGCTATTGAACAAGCAGGGATAGAATCGGACCGGCTGATTTTAACCCAGGAATTGCTTCGCGAACTTTTGACCCTCGTCGCTCTGCAGGCCGATCCCTTCCGGCATGAGCGGCGGGAGGCTCTCAAGGTCTTGGAAGAGCTGAGATCCCAGTATCATAGCTTCTGACGTTTTTCCTCCCGTAGCTTGATTCATTAAAAGGTTTTTGCTACAATGCCGCCTCTTTGAAGAAGCATTAATCCGCTAAAGACCTTTCAGGGAAGACGATGCCTAAGCCTTTGACATTCCAAGAGTTAATACAAAAACTGAACGACTATTGGGCGCGCCAAGGCTGTCTTGTGATGCAGCCTTACGATATCGAAGTCGGCGCCGGTACTTTTTCCCCGAACACATTTCTTCGCGCCCTTGGTCCCGAGTCTTGGAAAGCCGCCTATGTTGAGCCCTCCCGAAGACCTACGGACGGCCGTTATGGTGAGAACCCGCACAGGACCCAGCACTATTACCAGTACCAGGTCATTCTGAAACCGTCCCCGGAAAATCCCCAGGAACTTTATCTGAACAGCCTTCGCGCGGTCGGCATTGATCCTCTTTGCCATGATATCCGTTTCGTGGAAGACGATTGGGAGTCTCCGACGCTTGGCGCGTGGGGTCTCGGCTGGGAAGTCTGGCTCGACAGTCTGGAGATCACGCAATTCACTTATTTCCAGCAATGCGGTTCGATCGATCTTGATGTCATCTCCTGCGAAATTACCTACGGGCTGGAGCGCATCGCCATGTTCCTCCAACAGAAAGATTCCATGTTTGATATCCAGTGGAACGACAAAGTGACCTACGGGGATGTTCATCTGCAGGGGGAGCGGGAATTTTCAAAATTCAATTTTGAAGGGTCGGATCCCGAGCTCTACCGGCGCCATTTTGAGGATTATGAAAAACAGGCCGCACGTTTGCTCGAAAGCGGGATGGTCCTGCCGGCCTATGATTGCTGTCTCAAGACCTCGCATATTTTTAATCTTCTCGATGCCCGCGGTGCCGTGAGCGTGAACGAACGGCCGCGCTATATTGCCCGCGTCCGCGCCTTGGCCCGTCGCTGTGCGGAAGGGTATCTTGAAAGCCGCAAGGCGCAGAATTTTCCACTCATTAAAAAGAAGAAGTGACCATGCCTGATTTATTGATCGAGATCGGTGTCGAAGAACTGCCAGTAGGAGCGCTGGACGTTATTTATGACGAACTGGCTGCGAAGACACGGCAAAAGCTGGTGAATGAACGTATTGCCTTTGCAGACGTAAAGGTTGAGGCTACCCCTCGCCGCATCGCGCTTTTCGTCCAGGGTATCGCTGCGATGCAGCCAGACCGCAAGCTTGAGATCTCGGGTCCTTCACACGAGAAATGCTATGATGCCCAGGGAAAACCCACGCCGGTGCTTCAAGGTTTCCTCAGAAGTAAACAAGCCGCGGAAAAAGACATAGAAGTCCGGGAAACACCCAAAGGAAAATACATCTTCCTGAAGAAAAAAGAAAAAGGTGGGGCTGTGGCGACCCTTCTTCCGAAACTGGTCAAAGAGCTTCTCTCCTCACTTTCTTTCCCCAAACTCATGCGATGGGAAGCATCAGGGTTCCATTTTCCGCGTCCCATCCGTTGGGTGGTTGTACTCTTGGATAAAAGAATTATTCCGTTCCAGATTGCCGATGTGAAATCCGGAAACAAAAGTTTTGGTCACCGCTTTCTCTCACCTCAAGGCTTCACGATCCCAAGAGCCGATTGGAAGGCTTATGCCGCGCTTCTGAAAAAGAAACATGTCCATTTACTGCTTGGGGCGCGCGAAGCCATGGTCCGCGGCGCGCTCAAGAACCGCTTCGGGCAAAAACAAAGCGATGAAGAGTTAGCGCACATGAACGCCCAGCTTGTAGAAGAGCCGTTCTTCCTCCAGGGGACCTTCTCACAGGAATATCTCGATCTTCCCGCGGAAGTGCTCGCAAGCTGCATGAAAAAAAACCAGAAAGTCTTCGCCTGTCACGACGCCAAAGGAAAGATGAAAAACCAGTTCGTGGCTGTGATGAACGGTAAACGCAACGGTCTCGCGAAGATCCGTTCGGATTATGAAAATGTTCTGGATTCGCGGCTCAAGGATGCCCGTTATTTTTATGAAATGGACACGCGCGAGTCGTTTGAAAAGAAAAAGCCTAAACTCGCTGAATTGGTTTATCTCGGGAAGCTTGGATCTGTCCTCGATAAAACAGACCGGCTCGAGAAGTTAGCCCCGGAATTCGCGAGAGCGGCGGGGCATCCGGAGCTTGCCGGAGACCTTGCGCGTGTCGCCGCGCTCTCCAAGATCGATCTTGTGACCCATCTTGTTTATGAAATGCCGGATCTTCAGGGGATCGTGGGCCGGGAATACGCCCTCGAGGCTGGAACAAAAAACGAAGTTGCGTCAGCGATCGGTACCCAATACCTGCCCAAGAACCTGACGGAGGACCACTCCAGAGTTAAAAAGTCCATGAGCCTTCTCGGAGCGCTCTTTGGGATCATGGACCGGTTGGATCTTTTGATCGGGGCCTTGGGTTCGGGCATTGAACCCACGGGGAGCCAGGATCCCTTCGCGTTACGCCGGTCCGGTGGCGTTTTGGTGAAGCTCATTCGAGCATTCGGAGTTTCGTTTTCGCTAGGGCAGATCCTTGAAGCGAACATGAAATTATACGGCAATAAATTGACCAAGAAGGAAGACTTAAAACCGAGACTCTTCAAATTCCTTCAAGAACGCGTGGCTTTTGAATTAGGCGTCAAGCCCGGTACGCGGCCTTTTGAAATTCTTCAGGCGGTTATGCGTTCTTCCTTTGAGGATATCGCGAACGTGTTCAAAAGGTTTGAGGTGTTGAACGGGATGGATCAGAAAGTTCTGATCCGGGCGGCCAAAGTGATCCAGCGGACGGCAAACATGCTGAAAGGCTATAGCAAAATGCCCGGTGAGCCGAAAGAGGAGCTTTTGGTTGAAGCAGAGGAGAAGAAGCTTTTTGAATTACTTTGCGCGAGGGCGAAAGACATCGGCGAGCCCCTTGAAAAAGGGGAATATGAAAAGGCGACCCGGATTTTTGCAGATCTTTTTTCGGTGCCGCTGAATGATTTCTTTGACCATGTCCTGGTAAATGCGGAGGACGCGGTTTTGCGCGAGAACCGGATGGCACTTGTCGCAAAGGTCAAGAGCCTTTATGCGGACAGGATCGCCGATCTTTCGACACTATCCAGAATTGACGAAGAGTGATATAATCCGCGCTCTTTCGGTAGAGCGTCTACATTAGAATTTGAAAAAAGACGCCTACTATACCGTTTATCCATAATGACAAAACCAAAACGGTGCCAGACCTCTTTCAAGACCCCTGAAGGTCCTTCGGAGGGTAGCTTTTTATCGTAATCTATCAAATCAAAAAGAAGTGAAAAGGAGCAGCCATGAGTACCGCAACATGCAGGAAATCCTCAAAATCCAAGTCTAAATCCAAATGCGAAAAATACGTTTATTTCTTCGGCCACGGCAAGGCCGAAGGGGACGCCAAGATGAAAGGTCTTCTGGGCGGTAAAGGTGCGAACCTCGCCGAAATGACGAATATCGGTATTCCCGTCCCGGCCGGTTTTACGATCACGACCGAAACATGCGATCTTTATAACAAAAACGGCAAAAAATGGCCCGCGGGTCTTGAAGAACAGGTTCGCGAGAATGTTGCCAAGCTCGAAAAAGCCATGGGTCTCAAGCTTGGGGACCGGAACAATCCGCTCCTCGTTTCTGTGCGCTCAGGCGCCGCGGTCTCCATGCCGGGTATGATGGATACCGTGCTCAACCTTGGTCTTAATTCCGAGGTGGTGCAGGGGCTTATCGTCAAGACGGAGAACGAGCGTTTCGCGTGGGATTCCTACCGCCGTTTCATTCAGATGTTCGGCGATGTCGTGATGGAAGTACCGCACGATGATTTTGAACATGTGCTCGAAAAGAAAAAACAGCAGGTCGGCGCGAAGTCCGATACCGAGCTCAACGCCAATGACCTGAAAGACGTGGTCCGTCAGTACAAGAAGATCTATTTGGACCATACGAAGGAAGAATTTCCGCAGGACCCTTTTGAGCAGCTTGTCAAAGCCGCGAACGCGGTCTTCAATTCGTGGAACAATGCTCGTGCCATCAAATACCGCCAGATCAATGAGATCCGCGGTCTTCTCGGAACGGCCGTGAATATCCAGGCCATGGTGTTCGGGAACATGGGCGAGACCTCCGGCACCGGTGTTTGCTTCACACGCAACCCTTCGACCGGTGAGAACAAGTTCTACGGCGAATACCTGATCAATGCCCAGGGGGAAGATGTCGTGGCCGGTATCCGCACGCCGGAATCGATGGAGGTGCTTTCCAGGAAATGGCCGTCCGTTTACAAACAGTTGAATGCAATACGTCTGCGTCTTGAAAAACATTACAAAGACATGCAGGACATTGAATTCACGATCCAGGAAGGGAAACTCTATATCCTTCAGACCCGGAACGGCAAGCGGACCGCCGCGGCGGCTGTTCGTGTTGCGGTTGAACTTGTAAAGGAGAAAGTTCTTACCAGGGATCAGGCTCTCCTGAGGGTGGATCCCAAACAGCTGGATCAGCTGCTTCATCCGACCTTCGATCCAAAACAGAAAAAAGAAGTAATCGCAAAAGGGCTACCCGCTTCTCCGGGCGCCGCAACCGGCAAAGTGGTGTTCACGGCCGAGGATGCCGAAGCTTGGGCGAAAAAAGGCGAAGCAGTGATCCTGGTCCGCATTGAGACCTCGCCGGAAGATATCGGCGGTATGAATGTCGCGAAAGGTATTTTAACAGCACGCGGCGGCATGACTTCGCACGCGGCTGTCGTGGCTCGCGGGATGGGGAAATGCTGCGTGGCCGGTGTCAGTGATATTCAGATTGATTATAAGGCCCGTCAGTTCACAGCCGGAACCGCGGTCGTGAAAGAAGGGGATTTTATTTCCCTCGACGGCAGTCTGGGCCAGGTCTATCTCGGCAAACTCAACACCATTGAATCCAGGCTCTCCGGTGATTTTGCGACCCTGATGAAATGGGCCGATGAAACCCGCAAGCTCAAAGTTCGTACGAATGGAGACACACCGCATGACGCGGAAGTGGCCCGTCGTTTTGGCGCCGAAGGTATCGGACTTTGCCGCACGGAACATATGTTTTTCGAAGGCGATCGTATCATCGCGGTCCGCGAAATGATTCTCGCCGATGACAAGGCCGGACGTGAAAAGGCCCTGGCGAAGCTCCTGCCGATGCAGCGCGGAGACTTTGAAGGGATCTTCGAGGCGATGAAAGGTTTTCCTGTGACGATCCGTCTTTTGGATCCGCCGCTTCACGAATTCCTTCCCCAAGAAGCTGCCAACCAGCAGGAAATGGCGGATGTCATGAAGGTGCCTGTCGAGGTCGTCAAGCAGAAGGTCGAGGCGCTTCACGAATTCAACCCGATGCTCGGCCACCGGGGTTGCCGTCTTGGGATCACGTATCCCGAGATTTACGCCATGCAGGTCCGTGCTATCATCGAGGCGGCCTGCAACCTGAAGAAAAAGGGCATGAAGATTGTCCCCGAGATCATGATCCCGCTCGTCGGGACCAAAAAAGAACTCGAAATCCTGAGGGATCTTTCCATCGAGACCATCAACAAGGTTTTTGCGGAAAAAGGAACCAAGGTGGAATACATGATCGGGACCATGATCGAAGTGCCGCGTGCGGCACTCACGGCAGACCGTGTTGCGGAGATCGCAGAATTCTTTTCGTTCGGTACGAACGACCTTACGCAGATGACTCTCGGTTTTTCGCGCGATGATTCCGGCTCTTTCATGGGAGTTTATCTCGATCAGGGTATTTACGAGAAAGACGTGTTCCAGTCGATCGATGAAGAGGGTGTCGGATCTTTGATTCAGCTTGCCGTGGAAAAAGGCCGTAAAACGAAAAAGGATTTAAAAATTGGTATTTGCGGTGAACATGGCGGCGATCCCAGTTCGATTGCTTTCTGTAACAAGGTCGGGATGAATTATGTCAGCTGCTCGCCCTACCGCGTTCCGATCGCGAGGCTCGCGGCGGCTCAAGCAGTATTGCGTCAGAAAAAATAAGCCCGTGGTCTTCTTGTCCCGTTGCTCATTTATTTTTATGGGTAACGGTACAAGCACTGCGAACCCGTAAAATCGATAGTAACGCAGTGCTAGGAGTTTATCCTGAGCCCCGCTGACGGCGAGGCAGAGGAACCCTGATTTTATGGCAGGTAAAAAAAAGAAAAAAAAGAAAATGCGTTCCGGCCGCGGAACGAAACCGAAACATTTCAAGAAGAAATCCGAACGGGGACGCCTCAAGCGTCCCCGTCCTGTTTCTCCCGCCCCCAAGCTTTCGAAGACCAAGGAACGTCCTCCGAAAAAATCTCTGGTTCCTCGCGAAGACACCGAGGCCCTTCTGCGCCGCGAAAAAGAGCTTCAGAAAGAAGTGGAAAATATCCTCAAGATCGACGGGGGGCCTGATCGCCGTAAACATGAACGTGAGGACATGGAGCCGGATGTCCATGCGGATGACGCGGCGGATCAAACTCTTGACCGCACGCCGATGCGGATCTATCTCGACCAGATCGAACATATTCCGCTTCTGACCCCTGAAGAAGAGATTTCTCTTGGGCAAAAAGTCCAGGCGGGCGGCGCGCGGGGGGAGGAAGCGCGGCAGCGGATGATCCGCTCGAATCTCCGTCTGGTGATCTCGCTTGCGAAGCGCTACACTCACATGGGTCTTGCATTTTCGGATCTCGTGGAAGAAGGCAATATCGGTCTCATGCGCGCGGTCGAAAAATTCGACCCGAAAAGAGGTTACCGTTTTTCAACCTATGCCGCCTGGTGGATCAAACAGGGCATGATGCGTTCCCTTTCCAATCAGGGAAAAACGATTCGTATCCCGGTTTACATGTATGACATCATTTCCAAGTGGCGCCGGGTCCGGGACGCCTTAATGCAACGTCTCAGCCGCATGCCGACGAGGCGCGAGATCGCAAAAGTTCTTGGGATCCCGACCGCGAAAGTCAAAGAGATCGAAAGTATTGTGAACCGTCCGAGTTCGCTCAATACACCGCTCAGTCTCGACGGCACGGCTGAACTGATCGATATGCTCGAAGATGACAAAGAACGCAATCCGGACTCGCGGGTCGGAGAAATGCTTAAAAGTGACCGGATCCGCAAGCTGTTGGGAGTTCTGGATGACCGGGAGCGTGAGGTTCTGGAGCGCCGGTTCGGGCTGCTTCATCATGACCCCCATACATTGGCAGAGGTCGCCCACCATTTCAATGTTACACGGGAACGTATCCGGCAGATCGAGGGCATGGTCCTCAAGAAGATTCGCGCGCAGCTCGTTTTGGAAGGTGACCGGTTCGAGAATTATCTTCCGCACTAAGTAGGAATACATAAGTTTTTGTGTATTTATCATGTCATCCCCGAATGCTTGAATCGGGGATCTAGAGAATAAATTCCCGATCAAAACACTCGGGAATGACATTTTGTTAGAAGTTCCAAGTAGTCTGTGTTTTCCAACGCGGTTTAAACATTCTAAAGGAGTTCTTATGGGTCTAAAAACGCTTGAAGCCAAAGTTCGCCATATTCCCGATTTTCCGAAAAAAGGGATCCTCTTCCATGACATTACACCGCTTCTGAAGGACGCGAAGTCACTCCGGGAGATCATTGCCCGGTTGGCACGGTCTTTGAAGAGGGAAAAAATCGGCGCGGTTGTGGGGATTGAATCGCGCGGTTTTATTTTTGGGACGGCGCTTGCGACAAAGCTCGGGGTGGGGTTTGTGCCCATTCGCAAGAAAGGAAAACTTCCCTGGAAGACCCGGAGGATCGCCTGCACGCTCGAATATGGCGAAGAGATCCTTGAGATCCATCAGGATGCGGTGAAACGCGGAGAGAAGGTTGTCATCGTGGATGACCTTCTGGCGACGGGGGGTACGGCCGCGGCGGCCGTGAAACTTGTGGAAAATGTCGGCGGCAAGGTGGCAAAACTTGCGTTCGTGATCGAGTTAGGGCCTCTGAATGGGCGGGAAAAGCTGAAGAATCACGATGTGTTCTCGCTGATCCGGTATTAAAAATGCTGTTACCGTACGAAGCTTTCTTTGTACTTTGACGGTGCCGCCTGATTTTCTATAGATTTTAATAGAGAATCAGTGCTGTCCTGGACCTCAATTGATTTTGTTGAAAGCCAGGGCGTACTAAATCATTGGGATTTAGTGCCCCCATAGCTCAATTGGATAGAGCATCTCCTTCCTAAGCTTACCGGAAGTTTGGGCGCAACCCATTGTAACTGCTGATAAATCGTTTTTCCACCACAAGTTGGCGTTTCCACCCCAGTCAGCCCCGAACTCCCCGAAAAACCCCTGATTTACTTCGCAATGGACACCGTGTGGGCACCGGCGATCAAATCAGTTTTCGTTTTGCCGCGACCCACCCCCGGCATCTTTTCGACCCCCTATGGGCATCCATCAGGGATTTCGGTTTGTGAGGGGAAACCACCCACCCTCATCAATAAAATTTCAAAAATTTTTGAATTCCAGCCACTTTTTAGCCTCTTGATCCCTAACACTGTCAGCTTTCGCGGAAAAGGGTCTCTCGTTTTATTTTGAGCATTGCATTGTAAAAAATTTCGAAATTTTTAGCTTTTAAATTGTTGCTTAATTTAACGCCTGCTATGGTCGATTGATATTGACGGCAGGGTTATAATCAGTATCATAAGGATATCACCTATGGATCAGACCCAGACCGAAACTCAGAATCTTTATCAGACCCTTAAGAACAGTCCATTTACCGATGAGACTGTCTACAAGTATTTGTCTGTAAAAGACTTACGAGAAATGATTGATATGGCGAAAAAGGAAGGCTTTGCCCTTGGCCACAAATTAGGTTTAGAGCATGGAGAGGCAAGGGGACAAAAACAGGCTTATCAGGAAGTCGATAATTTCATCAAAAATAGTTTATTCAAGGGCTTGGAAGTTATTGTCAAATTTGGATGGGTTGTTTTGAACTATGTAGCGCCGCACATGAAAGATGCTGTTGAAATTTTAAGCTACAAGATTAATTTCATACCGAGTCAGAATCAGGCGAATGTTCTTTTTGTTATTAAATGCGATCCTGAAAAGGAGTTTGAGTTTTCAAAAATACTAGATTCTTTCGAAGATCTTGCATTTCAATTCGATAAGTTTGTGATCGAATCGAATTTTATTAACGAAAAAACTTCTGAACTCGATTACCGTCTCATTCAGTTTGATTATCCAAAGTCTCTCGATCTTGCGTTTGTTAAGAATGCTTTCCCCACAAAGTAATCCTTCCAAACACATCCACCAAGTAAAGCATAATCTGGCTTTTTTAAAAACATTCTATTCCTCCTATCAATATAATGACTGGGCCATCACGGTGGCATTCTATGCTTCTGTCCATGTGATAGATTTAGCTTTGATTTCGAAGGGCGCGGTAAACACTGCGCAACCGCATGCGGAAAATCATAGTTTTAGAAACCAAGCGGTCAAACAATATTTCCCCGCTGTCTCTAGCACCTACCGTTTTTTATATCGAAAAAGCAGAAATAGCCGTTATGAATTTTATAATCCACCGCAATTACCTGTCGAGCTGATTATTAAGCACAGGCTAAAAGAAATTCTTGATTGGGCTGATGCGGAATTGAAAACCGATTTCCAATTTAAAATTTAAAATAATAGCGCTTCTAATCACTGCATTATCGCTAATCTCTCTCCTTGCCTTTTCCGCCAGCTCTAAGAAGCTCGGCATAGCCCCAACGCGTATTTGATCATGATGGGATTTCGCGCGCTTTTCAGTAGCCAAAAAGGCGGGCTGATGGTTCAAACTGAATGACAATTTCTTTATCCATGCGCTCAGTCTATGAATCGCTCGCCATAACAGAACTATGTTGCAGGAAGAGAGCAGGCCTTTTGTTGGCGCTTTCTCATATTTTCAACTTTCAGCGCTGCATAAAAAGCATGCATACAGGGCGCCCAAAAAATAATAAATTTGGGCTGACCTATCAGTTTAATTGTTAATAAAGCCATCATTGCAATCATCGCCCAGCGATGTCCCCTGTAAATAAAAAAGCCTAAAACAGATACTAAAATAGTGCCCGGTACATAAACTAGAAGAAGTGCGTTAAAAGCACTACTGTGTTCAGGAAAAAGGCCATAATGCCAAGTTATGATAAAAAGCCACATCATAAACGCAACCGTAACCACGGCGGAACCAATACAAAACAAGAGACTCAACCCTCTTGCAGACCGAGTAATCTTAAGGGTCGTATAATTTTCAACCTGCCATTCTAATGCGCTTGGGTTTATTTTCCACCACACTAGCCAATTCCATCCATAATAAAGTCTTATGTCGCGATTCTTTTTGGGAGAATCCACCGTCTGTGATAGGGAATCTGAAGTCTGTTTCTTTGGCCGTCTAAATAATGCTGCTTTTATGTTGCCCAACATTCCCAAAGTTTTTAATGCCCACCAAATAAACCTAAATGCAACATAGATCAGCGACCAACCGAATGCATAAGGCAGAAACTCTTCTTGGGCTAAATAAGTAAAGACGAAAATAGCCAATACAACCCCAAGGTATATTAGCCCTTCTTTTGCGATGATTTTTCGATTGTCTGTATTCACATCATCCCCCTTTCTGCCGGGATAATCCACGGCAATAGTATCTAGCAGGTATTTTCCTATTTTTCCCCAGCCGGATACGGATCTGAATGTTTGAAATGGGTATTCCAATTCGCCCGGTATTTTAGGGCGATCTTTTTATCCCGGACCACTAGCAGGTTTTCTGCGTTCTTATCTTCGGCCGCTGTGGTGAAATTAAAAGAGCCGGTAAGCACCGTGGCGCCGTCAATGACCATGACCTTATTATGCGCAATCGAATGCTTCTTATCGATGCTGACAGGAACCCCGGCAGCTACCAGCAGAGCCAGCTGGCTTCCTTTCGCTCTCCGCTGGCTCTTGTCCAAGAGGACCTTTACCTTAACCCCGCGCTCGTGGGCATCCACAAGGGCTTCGGCAATAGGCATGGAAGTAAAGGAATAGGCCTGAACAAAGATCGATTTCTCAGCCCGATCCAGATTCTTGATGATTGCAGCAGTACAACCGCCTTTAGGAGAGAAATAAACCTGCTCACTGGACGTGGATCGTGCGGCTTTTACCTGAAATGGAAAGAAGGTAAGAATAAGAAGGGAAAAAATTAGCCAAGCAATAAGCTTGCGCATATAAAATTTTATTCTCCCGACATTCAAACTGAGCCCATTTTTTTATTTAAATGAGGTTTTTTCGAGATACCTCTCATGCCCAAAATAATCCTTTTGATGCTGTCCCAAATTGCTATAAGGGAAAAAAGCAGGAAATAGTTTACCGACGAAGAAGCGTCTGCATTTGTATGCTCATATGTCCGTGCGAAATAGGCAAAAAGGAATACAACTGCAAAACTGGCTTCAGTTATCCCTAAAAGAAAATTTCTAACAGGATTCCCTCTAATAAAAATACCGCATTGGTCGCAAAAATACTTTTTATCAGAGCTGAGACCAAGGCCATCCGTTTTTTTTACTGTTATCGTCGTAGTTTTCTTGCAATATCCGCATATCCCTTGAGAAGATATTTTTTTTGTTAAAGGGTCATTTATTTCACCAGCAAAGCCTTGTATCTCCGCGAAAGGCAATCGTGATTCTGAATACCGATAAATTAAACTAAAAATCGCAGCAAAAATAAATAAAGACGCTGAAGAAAGAATCATGAAAATGAACGCCCCTGTAATCAGTGATGGTGCTAGGAAAAATAACACGATACATCTAAATATCAATAAATTAACAAAAGAAATCATGAGAATAGAGGCTATCTTCTTAAAAAGATAAACATAATCGGCCAGCCATGCGCCCAAACAAACAAAATAAAGACATGAAATCACTAACATATAGCTTGCGGGAATTTGCGTTGCTAACGGTGTAAAAAACCATCGAGCGATTATGTCTAAAAAAAGAATAACGGCGGGGATAATCAGCACAAGAGCAAGAAATTTCTTTGAGCTAATGTCTTTTGATATTTCCGAGGAATTATTAACGTTCATACACTCTCCTTTTTTATTTGGAGGAAGATGGGCCGGATTCGACTCTGCCAAGAAGGACTTAGTCATTTTGAATTTTCGCCACAGTCTTGAAGAGTCTCCGGTTTTTCTTCGAAAGTCTTTCGAAGGTAATGGTCGGCCGCCTCGCTCTTTTGACAGTCAGGATTTTCCTGTTCGAATTCCTTATAAAATTCAGGATCTGATACCGACCCTCTTTGATAAATATAGGATTGTCCCCAATCGGTATCCCACCTTGCACTGGGCATGGGATAGCCGCGACCGCATATCTCACAATTATTAGTTCCCATGTAAGCGTCTCCCTCATCTGGGCTCCGATAACCAGTGTAGTGTCCGCAATGCTTACATCTTAGTGTCCCCAATCCTGAAAAAAAAGGTTTGTAAATTTTATAACCCGACACAAATATAACGGCCCCCAGGAAAATGCTAACGAAATCCTTAACCGAAAACGGTCCAAATCTACCGTCTTTATCGGATAATTTGAATATAGGCAAAATTAAATATACCCCTGGTAGGGCGAGCCATCGCAACCATTTCATGGTCGCGCGGGCTTGCTTGCACATCTTATCATTCTCGGATGGCTTAGTTCCGACAACATTTAAGCAGAATTTACGATAATACCTAATTGCTTTCAATAATGCGGGATTGCCATTTTGCAGGGCATCGAATTTATCCAATGCGAGTTCGTAATCCCCCTTCTGATACACCCTTAGAGCCTCTCCCAAAACGCGTCGTTCTTCCGAAGAAAAAACGATACCGTCCGTATTATTTTCGATCATGATGTTGCCCTTCAAAATTACCGCTGATAAGCACCCTCTATAGATGGTTTTGTGAGAGGATTATCGGCCTGATAATGACAGCATGTCAAGAGACATCCGCCATTTGCTCGGGAAACACATACGCTGTTTAAGGGAGAGATCCGGTCTGACTCAGGAAGAGTTAGCGGATAGAGCAGGTATTAGCACAAAGTATCTTCAAAATCTGGAAGGTAAGAACCCCAAAACAGCCAGCGTTGTTACTCTTGAAAAACTTGCCAAGGGCTTGGGAATCCCGATCTGGGAAACCTTAAAGTTCAGAAATTAATCTGCCATAACTTCAGAGATTAATTTTCCAGTATCCGCCTTCGCTAGCTCGGGAGGGGGATCGTTCTTCGCAAGCTCAGCAAGGAAATCCTGCAACGAGGAAGTAACTACCCGATCGTTATTTTCGTTATATTGAATTGGCCGGCCCCAGCCTCTGTCTAAAAGAGCGTTACCCGCCTGAACCCGCGATGCAGACGGAGCTTTCGGATCGCGCATGACCGTCAAAAGCACACCTATTGCCTCTTGCGTATGCTTACGAGCAATATCGCGAATAGTCTTATCTGATTTCGGCCTTCCCAAAGGATTTCCCGATTGCCCGCGTTTAAACATTCCAGAATGTCTGATCATCATTAATCACCCCCTTCAAATTTCATAAATTCCATACCACCATACTATATAATAAACAGCTAAAAGCACGAGGTATATGCTTTAATAAATTTCAGAGATGAGGAGATGGCGAGATGAATACAGAAATGACATGGAGCTTGGACAGGGGAGGCCCGTTATATGGGCCGCGAACACGGTCGTTAGGGCCTCTTGAAAATCATCGAAAGACCTTTGATCTTCGATGGGAATTTTTGCGATGTGATGAAGATTACCAGAAAAACTTTAAGCGCTGCTTTAAGAATAAATTATTAGGCACCGGTCGAAGCAGAGGAATAAATTTTAGATTGAAATACGGCATTGAACCCCCTATCAACCCATCGTGTTCTTGTGAGGATATTTGGAGAATTATAAATGAAACAAGAAAAGAAGGTCCTTCCCCAGAGTGGCCTGGAATGGTTGCTGGAGTCGCCAGTCTTCTAATGCCAAACCTGGATAAAACATCTCTAATTGGTGTTTGGGGTTCATATCTTGAGGATACAGATATTTCGTTAAAAGCTAATGGTCAAACTCTCAAGTTGATGCGTTCCGGTGGATCTATAACGGCTATCCCAAAGATCTATAGAAATCGGAGAACGATAAATGTCATTATCAATCTCGATGCAAAAGCTGAAGTTATAGATGACCAAATTAAGAAGGTGGTAACATTTTGGAAAAAAAGTTTGGGAATTAAAAATGGTAGGAAGTCAAAAAGGACAAAAAAGAAACACGGACTTCAATATTACGAAGAACTCTTAAGCCTCTTTAGGGTTCATGAGAAATATCCAAATGATTGGAAGCGAATAGCGAAAGTGATTTTCAAATCAGATAAATTAGATGATCGCGACAGGGCGAGGAACCGACTTCCAATAGCCAAAAAGCTTATTGAAGGAGGCTTTCGGAATTTAGTCTTGTAGTCTGTATTCCGTTCTCTTTTTTTTCATCCGCCTTACAATTTACTTGTAGTTGATTCTACGGTTTTAAAATTGAGAGGCTAAGATGAAAGAGATTCGGACAAAAAATATTCAGTTCGCTGCATTTTTGCTTTCAAGAATTCCCTCCGCAACATTTCATATTAAGCGCTCTTCAAATAATGATAGATCCATCATTCTTGTTTTATTCCCAACCGGACTCGAACGCTTTGTCGCTGAATTAACGGACCAATTCTACCGCTGTGAGGCAACCATCCATTTATTTAGTTTTAACCGCAAACTAAACGTTATTCGAGATACCTTGAAAAATGAGGCCCTATGAGTTCTCGTGCACATCGAAAAAAGATAGAAAAGGTTAACTCTCAAATTCTTGCCAGAGCATTATTAGCCAGCGAAGAACTAGAACGGCATTATCCCCGGATACCGCCAAGACCAATTCATATTGTGATAACAAAGGTTTTAGATGGGAAAGCATTAAACCCAGTAGAACGGGAAATATTAGAAAATGCATACACCGATGCTATGTATCGAGATTTGAGGTTGGGCGATGTCCTTAAATAATTCTGCTTCAGCTATCGTGAAGCGCGGATATTACGTTCTTCCACTTGTGCCAAATGGGAAGACGCCTTTAACCGTCAATGGTTTTAAGGATGCTTCATCTGATCCGGCGGTTATTGGGGCATGGTGGGTAAAGTGGCCACAAGCTAATATCGGGCTTGTTGTTGGCGAAACTTCGGACCTATGCGTTTTAGATATAGATCCACGCAATAAAGGAGACGAAAGTTTAAGACTATTGGAAAAACGGTTTGGGGTTCTGCCTAAAACGGTTACGGCTGAGACGGGAGGCGGCGGCAGACATTATTATTTTAGGTTTGATAAGCATTTCAAACTATCGCGAGAGTTCAGGCGCGGGATCGATTTAAAAAAAACTGGCTACGTTGTGGTTCCCCCTAGCATTCACGCATCAGGTAGGGCTTACCAATGGGCGCCGGGGTTGGCTTTGGGTGAAGTGGAGATCGCATCGCTCCCGACATGGCTTCTTAATGAGAGTTCAGAAAACGATAAAGGAGCGAAATCTGATTTTATAGAGCTCCTAAAAGGTGTCCCAGAGGGCGAGAGAAATAACGCCGCGGCGAGTGTGGCCGGGCATCTGATCGCGCGAGGATTAAAAAAAGACGAAATTGTCCCGCTTATTCTTCTGCTTAATAAAGAAAACACCCCACCGTTACCGGAAGATGAGATTGTTAGAGTTGTTGAAAGCATCTGGCATAAGCATATCAGCGAAAAATTTAATGATGCGTTAAGCAATACCCAGTCGAGCCCGGAAGAGTTGTTTGATTTCCTGTCGAGAAATATCCCCAAAGTTGAATTCCTTATCCCCGACATGCTCCAGAGGCAAGGGCGCACAATGATCTCCGCCCAAACAAACCTTGGTAAAAGCGTGATGGTTCAGAATTGGGTCGTTGCCCTCGCATCAGGGGCGACTGTAATTGGCATTGATGGCGTTCAAAGGTCCAGGGTTCTTTATTTGGATTGTGAAATGGGCGAATCGATGCTCAAGGACCGCTTTCAAAAGATGATCACAGGGCGCGATGTTCAGCAGGGGTTGATACACGTCAAAACGATTATGGGCGGCAACCTGCTCGACGAGAGCGCTCAGGCTGCACTTCGCGACTGGATTAGGACTTTGGAAATAGAAGTTCTTGTTTTAGATCCCATCGGTAGTATTTGGTTAGGTGACGAAAATGATAAAGGCGAGGTCTCAAAACTCACTTCATTTTTTGATGGATTGATTAAGGACTATGGTATAGCCATTGTTCTTGTGCACCATTGGCGTAAAGCCGGTAAAGACTTTAAAGCAGGCGGCGAAATGGCTGCCGGTAGCTACAAATGGGCAGCGTGGGTAGATATTCACATTACATTGAGCGGCAAGCCCGGGAGCTTAACCGTTGAGTGTCAAAAAGCCAGAGCCGGAAAGAGATTTGAACCTTTTCGCATTGCGTTGGATGAAGAAACCCTGACTTTTATCTACGCCGGCGATTTTTCTAAAAAGTTTGATAATAAAACGTTGTTGGAGGTGTTTGAGGAGTGTGGCGGCGAGAGGGTCCCTATCCCCGCAATGATTGAAATGGCCAAAAAATTGGGCAAGGGCTCAGAAGCGGTTATTCGCCAGCTGATCAAGGAAAGTCCCGATTTCGAAATAGATAAGTCTCAAAAAACCCATTACATAACGCGTAAGACAAAGACGGAAGATCGTACTAATGAGATTATTAGTACGATTCTAAGCTTGGAATAGCCATGTTCCTAATCGTCCTAATTGGCATACAAAACAATTTTTCAATTAGGCGGGCAGGTAAATGGCTCAAAGCCATACCTGCCGCCCAGCGAATCGTGCTATCGTGTTGATCGTATATAAGAAGGACGATATTCAGGACAATGATTTTATCTGCTATCAGATCCATAACAGTTTGGGCGGTTGCGGCGGGGATGCAGTATGAATGCCATTGGCCGCAAACTAATAACGGCAGATCAGCTCGCCGGGGCTTTGAACGTTCCTAAGTCCTGGATCTATGACCGAACGCGACAGGGGCCGGCGGCGATACCGTTCATCCGCTTGGGCGCTTATGTTCGCTTCGATGCCGAGGAAGTCATTAATTTCTTCAAAACTCATGGCACTAAGAGTATTATTAACCACCGAAACACGGAGACTGCGGAACGACATGAACTCACTGACAACGCCCGAGGCAGCAAACAAATACGGCCTTTCAACCGGCTACATCAGGCACCTGCTGATAAACAAGGTCATCAAGGGGCGGCAAGCAATCCTGAGCCGAAAAAATACGGTTTGGCTGATCGATGAGCCGTCCCTTAAGAAATATCTCGCCAAGGACCGCACGCCCGGACCAAAGCCCCGCAAGAAACGTCCTAAGAAATCCCCTTGATTATATACGCATTACGTATATAATAGACTCCATCATTTCCGATCATCTCGAAAGGAGCGGAAACAATGGGAGTCTTTAGGAAGAACGGCCATTTCTGGATCGATTACTACGCCGAGGGGCGCCGCCACAGAGAGAAGGTGGGCCCCAGCAAGACCCTTGCCGATAAAGCCCTCCGGAAGCGCCAGACCGAAATTGCCGAGGGTAAATTCCTTGACGTGAAGCACGAAGAAAAGATCCCATTTAAAGACTTCGCGCAGGAATACCTTGAGAAGTATGCCAAACACAACAAGCGGGCGTGGAAATCCACTGACACGGTTTTCATCAAACACTTCACGGCGTTCTTCGGTAACAAGTTCCTTCATGAAATAACCCCTCACGATATTGAGCGCTATAAATCCGAACGGCTGAGTTCCAAGAAGGGCAGTTATAAAAAGGATAAATCCCCCGAAGATAAGCCGCGTTCGATCAGCCCGGCCACTGTGAACCGGGAAATGTCATGGCTGAGAGGGCTTTTCAACCGGGCTATTGATTGGGGCAAGGTAGAGCATAACCCGCTCAAGAAGGTGAAATTCTTTAAAGAAAACAATCAGCGGACCCGCTACCTTGAGAAGGAAGAAATTATCAGCTTGCTTGAGCATTGCGATTCCGACCTTCGTGCGGTCGTTATTCTGGCGATCAACACGGGCATGAGGAAGGGCGAAATCCAGAATCTCAAATGGAATGATATTGATATAGCAAAGGGCACGATCAGGATACCTTTCTCCAAAAATGGCGAAATGCGGTATATCCAAATGAATGAGGCCGTCAGAGATGTCCTTTTCGGCGTCAAAAAGCAGCCCCGGAGCCCTTATGTCTTCTGCGGTGATGATGGACTGCCCTATAACTTCCGCAAGTCATTCGAGACAGCCATAGGGAAATCTGGTATTATTGGCTTCCGTTTTCATGATCTAAGACACACTTTTGCTTCGCATCTGGTCATGGCGGGGGTGGATTTGAACACCGTAAGGGAGTTATTGGGGCATAAAAGTCTTGATATGACCCTCAGATATTCGCATCTCTCGCCGGACCACAAGGCCCGCGCCGTGAGGGTTTTGGATGCCCGGATGGACACTATATGGGCACCAGCGGCTAAGGTTGAAACAGGGGCGCACGAAGCTGAAGTTGTAACTGAGGAACTAGCAAAGGTTTAACGATTCAAGCCCCCATAGCTCAATTGGATAGAGCATCTCCTTCCTAAGGAGAGGGTTGCATGTTCGATTCATGCTGGGGGCATTGGTTTTTCTATGGGACGTTATGACAGGTTGCAAGAAAGGGCCGAAGTGAAAATGCAAAAATTTAAAAGGGTCTCTCTTTTTTGGATCTTGGCCGTTCTTTTTTTGTTTCCGATGGGAGCTGTGACTGGTCAGGAAGCGGTAAAGACTTCGAAGAAATCCGAGCAACCGGCTTCGAAATCCGAGCTTGATAACCTGAAAGCAGAATGGGAAGCGGTTCGCGAGCAGCAAGTCCGGATGATCCGGGAAAAAGAAGATCAACTGGAAAAGCTCAAAGAAGAAATTTTTTCCAGGATGAAAACCTTAAACAGGCCTGCCGTCTCGGACGGAAATCCGGGGTTTGAGGCCCAAAAAGCGTCCCTCCAGGCTGAGCGCCAGAAGTTCTTTGCGGAAATGAGCCGCCAAAAAGAAAGTTTACGGCGGCTTCAATCCACTCTCGATGAAAAAGCCAAGCAGCTCGATGCGGAACGGAACCGTTTCGAACAGAAAAAAAAGACAGCAGCCCGCTAGGCCCCTTGCCCCATGTCGGACAAAACTTTTCTCAGAAAAACGCTCCTGAAAAAAATAAAAAGTATCCCTCTTCTTTCGCGGCACGTGAAAAGCCGCCGGATTCTCCGGAAATTATCCCGGGAACCGGTTTTCAAAAGAGCCGAGCATGTCGCATTTTATTATGGGATCGCGCCCGAGGTTGAGACGAAGCTTTTTCTGAGGAGGGTTCTGAAGGATAAAAAGATCTATCTTCCGAGGATCGATCCGGAGAAGTCCCTGACATTATGCCGGGTTCGTTCGCTTTCAAAAGATCTGAAAAAAGGCACTTACAACATCATGGAGCCCAAAGCCTTTTGTGAGAAGCGGCCGGTCAGCCAGATGGATATTATCATTACCCCGGGGGTGGCCTTTGACAAGAGCGGCGGGCGCCTGGGGCGGGGCGGCGGTTATTACGACCGGCTTTTCCGGAAAGCCGGGAAAGTCGTCAAGATCGGATTGTGTTTCCGGGAACAGATCGTGAAAAAAGTTCCAATGAAAGCCCATGATGTGAGAGTGGACCGGGTAATAACAGACTAACGATAAAAAACGGGACTCGGGACTCGCAGAAACGAGGACCCCAAACGAGTCCCTAATTTCGAGGGACCAGTTCCCTTTAGTCTCAAATGGAAATAAATACAAAAATGCAAAAAGAAAACAGCACATCCTTCAACGAATTGAAGGATGGCCGCAAGATATACACCGTCAGTCAGCTGAACCGGCAGAGCCGTCTCTTGCTGGAATCCCGGCTCTCCGCGGTTTGGGTGGAAGGGGAGATCTCGAATTTCAAGCACCATAGTTCCGGGCATATTTATCTGACGCTCAAGGACGAGTCGGCGCAGATCTCTGCGGCTTTCTTCAGCCAATACCAGCGCGGACTCCGGTTTGAGCTCAAGGACGGACTCAAGGTTCTCGCGTTCTGCCGTGTTTCCGTCTACGAAGCGCGCGGGCAGTACCAGCTTTATATTGAACGTGTGGAGCCGCAAGGTGTCGGGGCTCTTCAACTCGCGTTCCAGCAACTAAAAGAAAAATTAGCCAAAGAAGGACTATTCGGCGAAGAGCGGAAACGGCCCATTCCAAAGTTCCCGAAGACTGTAGGCGTGATCACCTCACCGACCGGGGCTGCGATCCATGATATTTTGAATGTGGTAAATCGCCGGTTCTGCGGGACGCATATCCTGCTTTACCCGGTTAAAGTGCAAGGTGAAGGCGCAGCCGAAGAAATTGTAACTGCCATCGGAACAATGAATGAACGCTCGGAGGCCGACGTCCTGATCGTGGGGCGGGGCGGCGGAAGCATCGAGGATCTCTGGGCTTTTAATGAGGAGCCTGTCGCCCGCGCGGTCTTTGGGTCGCAGATCCCTGTTATTTCGGCGGTGGGGCATGAGAGTGACTGGACGATCTGTGATCTTGTCGCGGATATGCGCGCTCCGACGCCCTCGGCCGCCGCGGAACTTGTGGTTTCAAGCCGCCTTGAACTTGAAGAACGGTTACGCGGCCACAAAGAAAGGCTGGATTTCGCGATGAACGGAATGTTCGAGCAATACCAGGAGCAGCTTTCGAACCTCGCTTCAAGCGCGGCATTCAGACAACCGCAGTATCTTCTGGACCAGTTCACCGGACGGGTGGATGATCTGGGCCGGCGGATGGAAAGCCGCCTGGCAAACTTTGTGGATTCGAAGGGCCAGTCCTTTCGGGGTATCATGGGCCGGTTGAACGCGCTCAACCCCCTTGCGATCCTTGAGCGCGGTTATTCTGTGAGTTTTAATGAAAAAGGCGACATTATCAAAAATGTCCGGCAGCTTTCAGTGGGGGATATTATGCAAACCCGGCTTCACAAAGGTTCTTTGGTCTCGAAAGTGACTGCCATAACTCAATAGGGGAATAGCACATGAGCGAAAAATTCCAATTTGAAAAAGCACTGGAAGATCTTGAAAAAATCGTGGAAGCTATGGAAAGCGGAGAGCTGACCCTGGACCAGGCGCTTAAAAAATATGAAGAAGGCGTTGGGTTGGTACGGACCTGCCAGTCCAAGCTCACCGAAACGGAAAAAAGGATCGAGATTCTGACCAGGACCCTGGACGGTTCGCTCAAAAAAGAGGCATTCGATCCTGAAGAACCGGCACCGAGATCGAAAAAGAAAAAAGTTCCCGGCGAAGAGGTTTAAAATCTGTTCTGATAACAATATTGCGTCATTGCGAGTTTGCGTCCGCCAGAGGCGGATCCGCCTTTGGCGGAAAGCAATCTGTATTGAGATTGCCACGGTCCCTCCTTCGGAGGTCTCTCGCAATGACGAGAATCATTTGATATTCGGATAAGTTCCAACGAGATAAAGGACCAACGCATGACTTACGAGCAATTCTTCAAGCGGCATCTGGCGTTTATCGAGAAAAAGCTGAAAGGAACATTGCGAGCTCAGGAAGCTTGTCCGCTCAGTATCCATAAGGCCATGCAGTACGCAATCTTTACGGGAGGAAAAAGATTCCGGCCGGTGCTGGCGCTCAGCGCTTGTGTGGCGTGCGGCGGGAATCCTCAGCATGCCATTCCGGCGGCTCTGGCTATTGAGTTGATTCATACTTATTCGCTCGTGCATGACGATCTTCCCGCACTGGATAATGATGATACCCGGCGCGGAAAACCGGCCTGTCACAAAAAATTCGGCGAGGCGAATGCGATCCTGGCGGGGGACGCACTTCTGACCCTGGCGTTCGAGCTGGTCGCCGGCATCAAACCCGCGGACCGGGCGATCCGGATCCTTCGAGAAATATCAAGGGCTGCCGGGACGCATGGTATGATCGGCGGACAGGTTGCGGACCTGGAGGTTCCCTCCAGAAAAAAGACGCTTGCGGAGCACGATTTCATCAGCCGTTACAAGACGGGTGCTTTGATTCGCGTGAGTGCCGTGGCCGGGGCTATGGCCGCAGGTGCCACGTCGCGCGAACTCAAAATTATAACCCGCTATGGAGAATGCTTAGGGCTTGCGTTCCAGGTCGTAGATGATATTCTGGATAAAGACGGTTATTGCAAAACGATGAGCGTCAAGACGGCCGGGGTGAAAGCAATCCGTCTTATCGGACAAGCAAAAAAAGAAGCGAAAATATTGGGCCATAAGGCTAAAGCCCTTGTTTTTCTGGCGGATTTTTTAATGCAAAGAATTCCAAACAAATCATAGAAGCAGATTGCTTTCCGCCAAAGGCGGATCCGCCTCTGGCGGACGCAGGCCCGCAATGACAGCGTTTTTTGCAGTCTCGTTAGAGGCGTCATTGCGGGGAGCTCCGAAGGAGCGACGCCTGGCTTTCATTAAATTCTATATTGGAAGCCAGTGCTGTACTTGCCCAATCATTCAAAAAAACAAGGGCAAGTACGCGGCAATCTCAATAATGACTTATGACAAACTGGATCGATAAAATAAAGTGCCCGCAGGACCTGAAGCAGGTGCCTCTGGAAAAACTTCCGGAGGTTGCCGAAGAGTACCGTCGATTTCTGATCGAATCCGTGGCCAGGACAGGCGGACATTTGGGTGCGAGTCTCGGTGTTCTGGAACTCTCGATCGCCCTCCATTATGTTCTGAATTCCCCCGAAGACAAGATCTGCTGGGATGTCGGGCACCAGGCCTACGTTCATAAAATGATCACCGGGCGCAAGGACCAGATGCACACCCTGCGCCAGCCCGGAGGTTTAAGCGGTTTTCCTGCCCCGTGGGAAAACGCTCACGATCCTTTCATCGTCGGCCATGCCGGCACCGCGATCTCACAGGCCCTGGGTCTTGCCGCCGCCCGTGACATCAAAAAAGGAAATGAAAAAGTCGTGGCCGTGGTCGGAGACGGCGCCCTGACCGCGGGACTTTCCTTCGAGGCGCTGAACAGCGCCGGCCATCTCAAAAAGAACATGCTCATCATTTTGAATGACAACGAAATGTCCATTGCGAAGAACGTGGGTGGCATGAGTCGCTACCTCAACCGTGTCATCACCAATCCCCTTTATAATCGCATCCGCGGAGAAGTCGAAAAACAGCTTAGCCGCTTTCCGCGTCTCAAGAAATTCTCAAATGCTTCCCTTGAAGGCATGAAGCACCTTTTTGTGCCCGGCATCCTTTTTGAGGAGTTGGGATTCCGGTATTTCGGGCCGGTGGACGGGCACAATGTCGTCAGTTTGGTGAAGACCTTGCGCGACGTGCTTGCCCTCAACACTTGCAGCTTTCTTCATGTCCTCACGAAAAAAGGGAAGGGCTGCGCATTCGCGGAAAAAGACGAGGAGAAAGGGCATGGTGTCAGCCCTTTTGACGTGAAGACCGGTGAAAAAATCGAGGTCGCGTCCTCAAAAAATGATGTCGCGAGCGTGTCGTACACCCAAGCCTTTGCCGATGCTCTTTCCAAACACGCGCGCCGCAATCCCAAAGTGGTCGCGATCACGGCGGCCATGCCGTCCGGGACCGGGCTGGCCCAATTCCAGAAGGAATTTCCCGAACGCTTCTTTGATGTCGGGATCGCAGAGCAGCATGCCGTGTCTTTTGCGGGAGCTCTCGCGCGAGGGGGTCTCAAGCCCGTCGTCGCGATCTATTCGTCCTTTTTGCAGCGCTCCCACGATTCCATCATGCATGACGTGGCTTTGCAAAGACAGAGCATCGTGATCGGGATCGACCGGGCGGGCCTCGTCGGCGCGGACGGCGCCACGCATCAGGGGATATTCGATCTCGCCTTCCTCGGGTCCGTGCCGGGCATTGTGCTGGCCTCACCCATCGATGAATATGAAATGGAAAAAATGATGGAGCTCGCTCTTAACCATGCCTCGGTTTTCGCGATCCGCTACCCGCGCGCAAACATCTCCAAAATGTTCGATGCCTTTCCCAAAAAAAGTTTTGAAACGGGCGAAGGAGAAGTGCTTTTTGACGGAGAGGACGTGACGCTCCTTGCACTCGGGAGTATGGTGGAGACGGCCTGTAAGGCGCGCGCTCTCCTTGAAAAAGAGGACGTTTCGGCCCGCGTCGTGAACATGCGTTTTGCCCGCCCGCTTGACGAACAGGTGATCCTGGATTCCCTCAAGAAAACGAAATTTCTTTTTACTCTGGAAGAACATGTCGCAACAGGCGGGTTCGGCTCCAAGGTCCTGGAGTTTTTGGAAGAAAAAAACATCCGCCACGTTCCGCTTAAACGTTTTGCCCTGCCGGATGAATTCATCGAGCACGGTTCCCGCGATGCCCAGTTGGACGAGTTCGGCCTTTCCCCCGAAAAGATCGCGGCGTCGGTCCTGAAAGAATTGCATCCCCAGAAGAAGTGACGTCCGGTTCGTTGATCCAAAACTTACGCCACTTTGGAGGCATTGACCATGGATTTTTGTAACTATATGCAATTATTTAAGTTGTGCCATTTTTATCACTGTAAATTACTATTTTATAGTTGATTATATCACTAATTAGTGATATAATTTAAATATGAAGAACACAACCTTCGTATTTGAAATCAATGAGATGTTCCGGTCCAAGGTCCAGGTTCCTGATTGGATGGCCAATAATCTGCCCATCGGGAAACAAGTCCAGCTTATCCGGGAAGCTTTAGGTATGACCCAAGTCCAACTTGCCAAGCGATGCGGGATCCGGCAGAGCATGGTCGCCAGGATCGAAAGCGATCTCATGATCGATCTCAGACTTTCCACGGTCCAAAAACTCGCCCAAGGGCTAGGTTGCCGGCTGCTTTGCCGGTTGGTTCCGGAAGAGGAGATCGGGAAGGTCCTCGATCAAAAAAGCCTTGAAGCTGCGCGCAAGCTCGTCGGACTTTCCCGGTCGACCGCGGGCCTTGAGAAACAAATGCCCGAAGACCGTTACATCGAAGAGCAGGTCCGCGAAATGCAGCTCAAGATCCGGGAGAACCGTCCCTCCTCACTCTGGCGGACGTGACCATGCCGGAAGGGCAAACTCCTTTAGCAGATATTTCCGGCCTCATTCCCGGGCATATTTTCACAAAAGAGGCTCTGGACCGCGCTGAATTCGCGAATGTGAGCAAGATCCTGCCCAAATACATTCTCAAGAAGCCCGCAGACCGTACGGCGCCGTTCAATTTTAAGTGGTTCCTCAAACTCCACGAAGAGATGTTCGGGGATGTCTGGGACTGGGCTGGGAAACTCCGCCTGCATGGATTGAATCTTGGTGTGGCGCCCGAAAAGATCGCCCCGGAGATCCATGCCGTTCAGTCAGAGTTGCGGAGGTGGGAAGAAAATAAAATGGACCCGCTCGAGATCGCGGTACGCCTTCATTACCGGCTCGTTTGGATCCACCCGTTTGCGGGAGGGAACGGCCGTTGGTCAAGGATGATCTCCAATATCTATCTCCGGAAAAAAGAACTGCCGCTGATCCTTTGGCCCGAGGAGCGCATCACGGTCCAGGGAACTGTTCGCGAAGCTTACATTGCGGCGCTTAGGGAAGCCGATCAAGGCGGTTTCGGACCTCTTCTTGATCTGCATAAGAGGTATTGGAAAAACGAAGGAGAAATTTCTTGAAACTTTCCTTTCTGATCCTTTTCATGATGCTGTTCTTGCGGGCCGCGGCCTGTGAAGAGCCGGAGTTGTTCCGTGACAGGCCGGCCCCGGGACGGGACCGCGACCAGACCGAATTCCGCCAGGAACTCAGCCTTTCGGCCCGGAAAGCCGTGGAACTGGCGCAGAGCCGGTTTTCCAAAATCAAAAGCATCAACGATTCCTACCAACTGACTGCGGAGGCCGTCCTGCTCCTGGCGGAGCGGGGGGACATCCGGGGCGCGGTCCCGTTGCTCCGGGAGGCCTCGAAAAAATTCGACGGGAACCGGCTGGCTTATTTGTTGCTCGGGGCCGCGCTTGAGAGGACCGGCAAGCGCGAAGAGGCGGCTCAGGCTTATGCCGGATTTTACAGGAACAGCCTGACGCTCGCGCCCGAAGAAAATGAGTTGATCAATCTTTCCGCCCTGCGGGTTTTCCGCGATTATGTGGAAGCGCGCTTCGCGGACTGGAAGATCCCTTTGCCCGGATCGAAGATCGGGTTTGTCCTGCGCCGGGAACGTTCGATGATGATGCTCGAAGGATCTCCTGCCGGCCAGAGGATCAATCTCATCCTGCCTCTGGTCGTGGTGGTCGGGGCCCTTGTTTTGATCCTCTTCCGCCTGACCGGCGCCGAATTTCCTCCCGCGGTCTCCTGTTTTTTCATAAGTTTTTATGTCCTCTGCGTCCTGGCGTATGCGCTCTGGGCCGCTCATCTTTTCGCGGGACTTCCTTTTTTTGTTTCGCCGGAGACCGAATACAAACTTTTGTTCACGGGCGGGGTTGTCCTGATCGTTGCTTTTTACGCGGCCCGCCGTTTCTTCGTTTACAAAATGAAAAAAAAGATCAAAGGGGCCCGGTATTGTCCCTCTTGCGGTGAGATCCTGCTGGAAGTGGAAAAGGAATGCCTGAAATGCAAGCGCCGGACAGGAGAGTGAACGATGGACCTTGAAACGCACGCAAAAAAACTGAAGATCGCGTTACTGCTGGCGGCGCTGATGCTGTGCTTCGCGGTCTTTCCCGCGCTCCCTTATGTCTTTTACCTCCTGCTCAAATGGGTCGTTTGCGGGGCCGCGGTCTACGGGGCCCTGAATTTCAGGGACGAACCGCGGCTGAGCCGGCATTTTTGGCCCCTGGGAGTCCTGGCCCTTTTGTTCAACCCCCTGGTCCCGGCCCCTTTAACGCCGCTTCTCTGGCTGATCCTCGATCTCGGGACCGCGGTTTATTTTCTCACCCTTTCCAAGAAGTTTTGAACCGGAGAAATTCCTTGAAACTTTTTTTACAGGAGTAGAAACTCTACGAACGCGGCGGCGGGGGAGACCCGCGGCAGCAAAGCCGCCGCCATTTTTCTGACATCATTTTAACACCGGCTAATGACTCTAGCTTTTTCTAGCTCTCATAAGAACTCAGGGGTATACTGTGGTTCATTAAGCCCCCGTAGGGATCTATCATTTCGATTATAAAAAATGCATTTTTAAATTCGAACATCTGTCTTAGGAAAAATTAACTTGCATGGAGGATGAACAATGACATTCGATGAATTCTTGCTCAGCAGAGTTGTGTTTGAAATTCGTTATCCTAAGGGTTACCTATTTTGGGATAAGGGTGGCGCACTTTTATTTAAAATTGAGCAAGAAGCTCCAGATTTGGTTGCAATAAAAAGAAATAAAGATGTCTATACAATAGCTAACCAAAAATTGAAATTGGAAGCGAATTATAACTGGGAACGATTATCGGTTGATCAAGCAGGGGTAGACAATTTAAATCAATTTAAAAAACGAACGGATTTGTTATGGAAAATTATTTATGAAGAATTAAAGATTTCCGAAATCAAAAGAGTTGGTACGAGATTTTGGTTTCTTTCGCCCAAAGCGTCAAAAGACACGGAAGCTCTTTTGACTAAAGCGAAAATATTTGGTTCCAAAATTGAAGCGGGCTCTATTTTTGGCTCAGAGCTTGTTACGAAAGATTTTACGTTAATAATAAAAGATGGTGATATCGGAATACGGATTGCTTGTGGAGCTGCGACAAGACAACCTGACGCAGAGCTAGATAAAGACGAAAAGTTTTTAAAGTATAACCCATTGGAAGCATTGCTTGTCGATATTGATATTTATACAACTAAAATTGCCATCGACAAATTTGTTCCTTCCGAATTCATCCAAAAGGCATATAAGCGAATAGAAGCTAACCTCATAAAATTATTAGCAGAGGTGAAAAAATGAGCGGCCTCTCTTTTAGCTCTCAAAAGGACAACTCGGAAAGTTCAGGGCGAGAAGGCGGTTGGCAAAAACGGTCTTCGGCACAAACTCCGTTCGAGGAAACCATCATTTCCATACCAGAAGCTGCCGGAATTGCTTGGGCAAGCTATCGACCTGAAAAGTTAGAGGGATATTCTCTATTAACCCAACGTTCTCCCGAAATTATCGAAACTGATTTTCAACCAGAGATTAATGATCGAACAGATAAAATTTTGTCTCTCTTAAAAGAATTGAAGGAAGATTTATCAAATCCTGTTGAGGCGGAATCTATTTTTTCAAATATTTTGCAATATCATCGAGAACTTTGGGATCTAAGAAGCCATAAAGAGAAATCATTTGCCGAGTTATTGGTGACTTTAGAAAGCGCCATAAAATATTACGATGTTTCTGAGCTGACATTGCAAAAAGTCGAAATGCTTATTCAAATATTTAGTGAATTGAAACAAGCTAGTTTGAAAAGTGATTTTCCCAAAATGGCTAGAAAAGACCTACGAAAAGTGGGTTTTGATTTAATGAGGCCTATATTAGGCGTCCCAGAAAAGTTCAGTGATATTCTCAAAAAGCTAGAATCAAATGACTAAAGGCGCTCTTTTCCTCGAAACTTCAATTCAAATAGCACGACGCTTTCACCATCCGAAGGAACGAACCAGAATAGAAGCGAATTTTAAAGATTCCCCCGTTTTGTTAACGTCCTCGTATGTAAAAATGGAATATCTTCGTAGAGTTATTGGTGACTTAATTTATTTGTATCAAGTAGCAACTAGGGTGGGAAACTTCGGAGAGATTCTTTGGTGCATACAAAAGCTAGATTTATATCAAAGAAGAAAGCTTCAGACGAATCTTCAAGGAATAGGTACGTTCTTCTATTCTTCTCTGGGTAATGATACTTCGGAAGTATTAGAGAAATTGAAAATATGGTTAAAACAAACAATAGATGATTCTCAGGATATGTTTGATGAATTGGTGGACTCAATTAGTGATGAAACTTGCTGTGAAAAAGCGAGAAATTTTCCACAGAAAAACGGAGAAACATATTCGGGATTCGGCAGATGTAAAGGGCAGCAGAAGCAATGCAAAATAGATGAATTTTTTTCCGCGAATTTATCTGCATTTAAAGAAATTGTTGATGCGTTGAAAGCATTGCCGCCTGAAGAAAAGGATGAAGAGTTAAATAAAATGGAAGAAATTTTGGAAAAAGCTTTGCAACATCCAAAGAATATGCTGGACTACAAAAATTGTTGGAAATGTGGCGATGCTATCATTTCTGTTGAGTGTCCTGCCAAAGCATTGTTATTAACACTAAACGTTAAACACTATAAGGTCTTGATGCCAGCTATTGAGAAAAAAATCCTGCTTATGCAGGACGCTTCTGAAATTAAAGAAGAAGCAAAAATTGAAAAGTCGTGAAATATAAACCGCACTCCGTCCGACGGGGAAGAGTGATCTTCCCCCGAAAAAGTGGACACAACGAAGAGTTGGTGCCAGCATGAAAGCCAGCTCGTCACATGGGGGTGTCCAATGGAAGTCGAAGGCGTCAAGAAGAAGCGATTTGATAGAGATTTTAA